>OHNY01000043.1_pt1 | contig 52199 bp, 88 predicted proteins | sample 1569671 | NCBI WGS metagenome assembly OHNY01 (sample SAMEA3879523, study PRJEB24766) | human gut metagenome | biome: human-associated habitat; feature: feces | place: USA | collected 1985/1987
CGCTCCTTCGGGGGCGTCGCTTTCTTATAATCCGATACGAGCCAGGACAAAGGCAATTACCGCCGCCAGCACCGCCCACACGGACTTGTCCACAATGGCCTCCCAGCGGCGCCCTGGTTTTGCCGTCTGTTCCTCCTGCTTTGCCAGAAGCTTTTCGATGTTTTTATCCATGTTGGAAAGCTGCTCGTCCAGCTTGGCGTCTCGGGCAATCTGTTCCCGCTGCCAGTCATAGAACGAATTATGGAACTTCTTGGAGTCCTGCTGCCAGTCCTCCAGAGCCTTGATACGCCCCTCCAGACGGGCTGCTGCTTCCAGGCCAAAGCAGTCATGCCGGGGGTCTCTAACGCACTTCTCGTCAGCCATTGGACACCTCCCCTAAATCCTCCCACTTCACGCCCACGCTTCCGGGTTCCCACACGTTGTTGTCCTGACCGGACCGCCAGACGTGGCCGTCATAGGTGCAGCAGTCCCCGGTCATATACGGCGAAGTGGAGACGGCGATAAACGGCAGGGCCTTGGCCGGGTCTGTACTCCACGCAAAGCCCCACTGTGCGGGCAGTTCCTCCGGCTCGTCCGTGTAGATGGTGCTGTCATAGGGTTGGAGGAGACGCACCACACGCCCCGCCGTAGACCGGCAGACAAAGCCCGCCTTGCGTTCCAGCATGTTCATGGCGTCACAGGCCGCCGTAAAGCTGGGGATGTAGTCCTCGGAGGCATACAGCTCCGTCCCGGTCATGTCCGAAACCTGGGCCTGGAGGGTCTGTGCCCTCGCAAGCCCGGTATCCCGCATGGTGGTAAGTACAAACTGCTTGTCTGTCATACCGCGTTCACGCCCTCTCTGATTGCTTTCGCAAGCTCCGCATAGGTCACATACTCCGGTTCAGGTTCCGGCTCCGGCTGTCCATCATCCTCCACGGTAATCTGCCCTTGATATGCCTCCGTCTGGGCGATGGCGTAAGATGCCTCCGTGTAGGGCATCGCAACACCGGAGAGCACCGTCTCGATGTCCGGCTCCTCAGGGGTGCCGTGGTTGATCTCTGTCGCCAGCTGATATTTAATGATCTTCATGTGCCCTCCTTCCAGTATTTCAAGAATAAGGTGAAGTTTAATCCGACTGTACGGCCAGCCCCGACCGAAATTGTGAACTTCCCATTCCCGTTCTGTGTAAACAGGCCAAGATAGTTTGATGCGTCGAAAACAGATCCTCCAAAAAGACCCGGAATTTGCGTTCCGTTGTCCAATACGCCATAGCAATCAAGCATCTTTACCTGGCCGCTGGTATCCGGGATTTGGACGTCAATCGTCTTTGACGAGTTGTCCGGGAACGCCCCGCCGTTCACGGCCATCACAAAAACAGGGTTGCCGTTGTACCGCTCCGATGTGCGGTACTCGACGCCTAACTGCATGGGCGGATTTAACCAATCGGCCAGAGCTTCTAATGTTTCTCCAGACGGCGAATCCTGGACAGATGCCGGTGCCTGCGGAACAATCTGCGAGGGTTCTGATAACCCCAAGATAAAGCTGGAATTTAGGAAGTTTTCCGCATTGATAGAATAGTGGGCATCAAGTGCCAGCTCATTTCCCGATAGAGATATCAGCCTTAGATTGTCAATGGGATATGTTCCTGGATTGTAGGATGAATCCAGGATTGTGATGCGTCGTGCATAGCCTGTTGTTGTTACAGATGCCAAAATAGTGCTGGGGCCATTAGTTGCGTAGTTGTGCCCGATGCTCACGATAAAACTGTCTGGCCTACTGGTACTGCCGTGGATTACGGCAATCCTGTACCATCCTGTTGCAGAGACGGGTCCAGACTTGCCCGGGAGGCCGGGCGCCTTATTAGACAAAGCCGCCGCAACGGTCTCCGCCTCCGGCTCTCCGCTCACCGGGATCTGTGTGGCGTTGTAGTCCCCAGCCTGAGGCTTCACCGCACCGGTCCGGCCATTGAAGGAGGTCACGCCGCCAGCCAATCCTTCAGATACCTTTTTGACAGCTGCATCAATTTCCTCTCCACTGTAAGCACTGGTGTAATACTCGGTAGGCGGGGCCGTGATTGCTGCCATCTGCTGTTCGAGTTCAGCAACTTTTGCAGCGAGTTCTTCAATCGTTGCCATTTGTACCTCCTCACGTGATGAATCTTCTGCCATGCTTGTCTAAAAACCATTTTGTGTCCGAGGTCGCCAGCGGCCCGCGTTCCTGTGGAACGCGGCGGCTGATATATAGGATGATGCAGCCATCCCCGCCAGGGCCACCAGTACCGCCATTACCGCCGATTCCCCCGGTTCCGGCGGTGATTGATACCGTGTAATCCGAGGAATCTGTGGAGCCAACGGCAAGCCCTCCTGAGCTGGCGCCACCGCCGCCATAACCGCCGCGTCCGCCTTTGCCATACTGGGCAGGCTTTTTGGGCGTCAAGGTTGGTGTCGCGCCATTTACACCAGATGCAGCAGTAGCCTCAATTGATGAAGATCGTACAGACACCGATGCATCGGGTCCGGGGCCATTACCATTTTTACCGGCAGCTGCACCTGCACCTAAACCTCGGCTATACCAAATGTAGGCGCCGTCATTCTTTCGCGTCTTCATAGCGACACGTTCTGGATCATCTGTATCGGATTCTGTCAAGCCTCCGTTCCAAGTGTTGCCGTCCTCGTCGGTAACGTTTTCAGCGGGGTCAAAGAGCTGGACAGTATCACTGTTGATGGTTGTGACTTTGGCCGCCTTCCCCGCGCCCTTGCCTCCGGGGATTCCCTGGTCACCGATTCCTCCGTATTTTTCCCCGGTGAGGGGATCTGTGTATCCAGCCTCCGGGGCTTGTGCTCCAGCTGTGGTTGCAGCGCCGAGTTCTGTGTCGCTGCCGGCAGAGCCATCCGGATCATCCGGGTCATAGGCAGCACCCAGGCCACCTACGCCGCAGCTGTATACAATAGAGTCTATCCCGGAGATATCCAGGGTTCCTTCAAGGATTCTGGCCCCCGCGCCCGGAGCACCGCCGTTTCCGCCTGCACCGCCGTTCGCAAGTCCGCAGCCGCGTAACTGGCTCTCAAATGGTGGAGGATTGGTCCAGGATACAGATGGCGACGTGCCAACATCCCCACCTTTTTGCCCGCAATGTCCACCCTGGCCTCCGCTTATTAAAACATAGCGGATTAAAGTTGTTTCAGTAGGAATTTGATAAGTCCCTGATCCGGTGAGTACGATGCGTTCATCAAATGTTTTGAAATCATCAACTTGCGACGGAATAAATCCAATTCGCATTTCGGCATTCGCTTTCAGCGTTGAGGACATGTTTACATCCATTGACTCAATACAAGCAGAAACGATTTCGTGATCGTATGGGTCCATGACCTTTACAACTTGTCCGGGCTTTTCCTTTTCGGTCAGAAACGAAGCTTGAAGTGTTTTATTACATGCATAGAAGCTCGCTAACCGTTCAGCAACTGCAACTGAATTCACCAAAGAAACAAGGGTTGCATTTTCTTTGCCTTTTTCATTTTCAGGTACATTTTCATTGATTACCTTTGCAATTTTTCGCTTGTTGTGGATATATTTCAGCCCCGTAAGCGTCCCTGTACCGGCAGAGATTTTTGCGTAGTTTGCTCCGCTTTCCAAAATGGAAAATCCGGAAGCAGACAGGGTGTGCATCGGCTCATTGAAAATGATTAGATCGCCGTTCTGAGCTGTTCCATTAAACAACTCCTGGCTTTCTTGTCCTTCCGCAAACTGATGTTCAATAACAGAGATCGCACTAATTTTTTGATTATCTGTAACTGAGCCAGCCATGTCCGTCTTTTTCGTATCTATTGTCGATATGGTTCCATCCCAAAACGTCTCCACTCGCAAAACACCATTCAAATCGGTAGTAAGACAAGCGCCAATAGCAAACAGAACTTGATTGAGATTGTCTCGTGCGGAGCTATTCGGTGGGCTACAATAGGGGAGCCATCCATACAACTTAACATTCTTTAGATTGCTTTTTACAATAACGGGGATTTCACCGCAAATATTCTTTATGATTGATTCCGCGGTCTGTCCGGTGTAAATTCCGCCGGGATGGAGCATAGTGTCTAGCTTGGATACCGCTGATATCGCATACAGATGATAGGAACTAGGCCCAGTTCGTTTGATACTATCTACATAGAGGGTTTGTCTTTGCTGATCTCCATGGTAGTAAACCACCTTTTCCCCAATGGTAGCCAAGATTGTGGAACTATCCAGTTGACTATTAAAGTCACAATCAAGCGTGTCCATTTCCAGGACATCGTTTAAAAGAGAAGTAGTTAAATTGACGTTTCCAGACGTCAGATTATAAATCCCCGTTATTTCTATATCACCAACGAGAATTCGATTAACTGCCATTTCTTTACCTTTCAATCAGAGGGAATGTGATTCCACCCCATAACTCTTTCCCATTTCTGGTCTTGATTAGGAATTGGGCGGGGATATTGTTTGAATACATTTGCTTTGTTACATCTCCGCCCTCCACAGGATCTGTGTATGTAACTGTGACATACTCGGGCAGAATAGATGAGAGAACGAGGCTTGCTTCTTCTAGCGTCAATGGGCGGCAAGTAATATCCAATCGATATTTTATGGCTATCCGATCTCTCGTAAGAAACGCATCATCGATTGAGCGTGTGGCATTTGGGCCGTCTACATCAGCCCTTTGCCACTGTACGCCGCCGAACGCAATATAAGGCGTCAAATCCGTTCCGTTTACAGTCAATGTCACGTTTTATCCTGCCTTTCATGTAATGGGATCGCCTTTTTCTCGCTGCGTCTGTTGGTTGTATTTGTACAGGCTCCTCGACACCTGACGGCCATCCAGAGAAACTGTTGTATCTTTATCGTTGACTGCCTTAGTAATCATTGCACCGATTGCCATAACCGCATTGATGACTCCGGTATTAGCAGAAGCGATACCGTCAACGATTTGGTCATTGTTCGCCACCGCTGCTCGGTTGCCCATTTGACCAACTAGCTCAGGCCCATCCTCACGGGCAATGAACATTTGCCCATGCTCGGGGAAGCCGCCGGAGGCGTATGCAGTGATATCCTGAATAGAATAGCTGTTGGCCGAACGGGAGGAAGAATTTTCCGAACTATACGATGCGCCATTCCCGAGATTTTTGATGGCATCTTGCAGCAGGTCAGAACTGGTGAATCCCTTATACATGTTATCTGCCATTTGCTTTCCTAGATTTTCAAACTGGCTCATATCAATAGATTGGCTAAAATGATTGATTTCCGTTTTCAAATCTTCCATTCCATCAATACCAGCATCTCCAACTCCAGATTCTTCTTGCTTTAACCCAATAATAGAATCTGTAAGACCTTGAGTCTCACTTTGAAGATCACTGTATAGCTGAACCGATTGCATGTATGTTTCCTGTGCGGCTTTTGCCGCTTCGGTTTCTTTCTCTCTTGCAGCGACAAGTTCTCTGGCTTTCCCCCAACTGAAAATGTCTGTTTCGTTGAGTTCTTTTTGTGTGTTATTTAATGCTTCTGCGGCCGCATCATAATCCTTTGCCGCCTGTTGCATATCACGCATTGCCTGATATTGCTCTTTATAACTCTCAACAAGCATTTCTCGTAGGGCCTCCATTTTGGCCTCTCGCTCCAAAGAATCAATCAGCTCGTCAACAGCGGCTTTACTTTCTTTAACTTTTTGTGTTGTTTCATCAATTTCCAAATGTAGCCCATCAATGTTCAAATCGTTCAGAACTTGAACCTTTACCGCCATTTGATCTAATTCGTAAGCCGATGCATTTGCATTATCGTTAATGGCATAAATTTCGTCCGCAAGCTGTCTGGCAACTTGAAAATCAGCAATAGACGAATCAAAATCTTCTAAACGATTTTTCATATTGGTAAACGCTTGGTCTGTGCGTTCGGACGCTTCTGTGCAACGGTCAAGAATGTCCGCCATGATTTCAAAATCTTCCGATGCCGCATACGCCGCATTTGCTGCCGCTTCAACACCAACAATTTCGAGAACAATGCCAACACCAAGTCCGATAACGGCACCAGCGGCAGTACCGATAACAGGGACAACGGAGCCAATTCCCGCACCAGCTAATACAGACCCGAGTATTGTCATCAGTCCACCAGAAAGGGTTGCAGCGCCTTCTTTAATCTGCGCAGTAATTCCCATAATCACAAGAGACAATCCGACTCCGATTACTAGCCCAAAAGCGGCTCCAGCTCCTCCAGCAATGACTGCACCGATACCAAATCCAGCCAATGCACCGCCAATGAGACCCATGATGCCATTTCCAATGTTAAGACCATCTTGAAGAATCGACGTGATAGACGAAATCAAGAGAGACACGCCAATTCCTGCAATTATGCCACCAAGAACTCCTTGCGCAGGATTTAGATTTTTTCTGAATGCAAAGTATCCGCCAAGCGCCCCTCCAGCCAATGCACCGCCAATAGCACCTAAAAGAACATTCCCAAAGTTCAGTCCGTCTTTGATTTGAGAGGCAATGGACATGACCATCAAGGAAAGTCCAAGACCGACAACAGCTCCAAGCAGCATTCCACCAGCCCAAGTGAGGCCAAGTTTCTTAGCCAAAAGCAGGCCAAGTCCAGCCCCGGCAAGTGCTCCTCCAGCTGCGCCTTTTAGGATGTTTTCCCATGTTAGTCCATCCCCAAAAAGAATGTCTTTTACACTGTCAATCAGCAAAGAAATACCTACTGTGAACATCAACCCGCCTAGCAAAGCTTTAAGGCGGCCGATATCTGTAAACAATGTCCTTGCAATTCTCCACGCAAGCAGTGCAGAACCGATGGGAATGATATAGTTGTCAAGCAAATCTTTCAAAACAGGTTTGATTTCGTCCACTTGCTTTTTTAACGCATCAAGGGCGGTTTTGTCCCAAATATCCGGGATTTCAAGATCGTCGGTCCATTTTCCGGCTTCTCCAGTATCCAATTTGATTTCGTTGGATGCCCCGATGATATTTAGTTCATCGATTCCTAAAAGCTGCTGCTTTAGCTTTTTTAATTCGTCAGTTGTATCGCCAACGGAATCAGCAGCGGAGTCAGCATTTTCTTTGATATCTTCTCCCCAATCATTGGTCTCCCATTCCGGCATTTCAAATCCGACCAGAACAGCAAACCGCTGAATTGCCTCCGTCAATATCTCAACAAATGCTTGAACCCATGGGATTACCTGAATGAGGATAGGGACAAACACCGTGCCAATCGCTCGACCAAGCTGAGTAATTTGCTGGCGCAGCACTCTCATAGCATTTGCGGGGGATTCCAAGGTTTTTGCGAAATCTCCAATAGCCCCGATCCGGGAGGCTCCCTCCATCAGAACTAGGCTCCGCAGTAACGCCTTTTCCTGTTCTGTCATGGCTGCAACGCTTTCATCAATGCCATGAGCAAGAGCATATTCCTGTAAGGCGGCCTGACTAATCGAGATACCTAAGCGACGGATAGGCTCGATTTCGCCAGCAAGAGCGGACTGCAAACGTAAGACCGACTGTTCTGTGTCCTCGTTATACAGAGAACTCAGGTCGTAGGCCAGTTCCGTCAAGCCCTCGCTTAGGTCATAAGCTTGTTGCCGTGCTAACCCAAAACCGTTTGCCATAGACATGAACACGCCTTGCGCACGCATCCACTCTTCGGGGTCAATGCCAAGCCGGTCGTTGACCAACATTGCATAGTTATAGGCTTCATCGTAAAACTCACCCATGGAGACCTGAAACAAATTGACTGTCTCAACGTAGTCATTAGCCGACTTTATCCAGCCAGAAATAACATCGGCAAGCCGCTTGAATGCCAAATAATAAATACTGAATTTAGCTGCCGCAGAACTGATGCCCGTCCCAAGAACGCCGAAACTTCTTGCTGCTCTGCTATTTGATGCCGTCAGACTTGCATTGCTCTGGATAAGCCTCTGAATTCTGATGGGAAATGCCGAAAATCCATTGGACACCTTCTGCATTTCAGCCGCCAGCGGGCGCACAGCAGCGGCCACCTGCTCCATCTGCTTTGCGAATTTACCAAGGTCTGTCTTTTCAAGCGACGTACTGATCTCAGGGAGTTTCCTTAGAGCGTTGATCGTAGAGGAAAGGCCGTTTGCTTTCTGGATGCCAGCCAAGCTATTCATTGCAGCCGTGAACTCTTTGATTTTTCCACTGTTCAGATTTGCACCATTGATTAACTTTGCTGCTTCCGAAAGTGCCTTTAACTGCTTTGTGGTGGTTGTAAGCCCCGCCCCTCCTTTAGCCGCGGTTTTTAACCCGGTCAATGCAGTAGTAAGCGCCTCAATCTTCTTTGCTGCATCACTGGACGTCGCCTCGATTTCAATTTGCAGGCTATCAATATCTACGGCCATATTGCCACCACCTTTCTATATTGGCACTTGGCAATAAAGCACTTGGCACTAAAATATAAAATTCCGCTACCTCAAACTTCATAGAGATAGCGGAAACCTCGATACGCCTAGAAATAAAACGGCCCTCCGCCTATTCCTAAGCGGAGGGCGATTATTAAATTTCAGAACTTAAAATCTGAGGTTGAGTAATCATCAAACATGATGTTCCCACTTGCATGTATATCTTCTACTACTTCTGGCAATTCATCAAATCTGACCTCAATAAGATTTTCTTCATTTTCTGATATTGAATGGCTTGTGATATGTCCACTATCAACTCCATTTACATGCAAGTCAAAAAATCCAATTGTTAGATTTTGGCCCGTTTTATTGACAACAGAAAAAACTATTGCAGATTTTGGAACATCCAGATTATCAGCGGCATACACCGTTTCATACTGTACTACACCATTATATACTATAGAAATTTTATTGTCACTATACAAAGTATCGCCAATATTTAAGTCTCTTCTCTGACTTAATTCTTCATCTAATTCCTTTTGAGCATCCTGTTTAGTGGAGTCTACATCTTCTTTTGTTATAACAACAAGTTCACTTTTGTCATTCATGGTATCACAAAAAGCTATATCATCCCCGCTTTTGTATTCCTGGATTTGAATAGAAGTTTGGAAATTTTTCTCCTCTGATGGACAATTGAAGATAACTGTCCCAAGGCATTTATACACAGATTGATTGTTTTCGCAAATAATTCCAATCAATCGATCTACATCAATTGCACATACACTCGGGTCGTCCTGTCTTACGCTCTCTCCGACAAAAGATATTTCTAAGTTATAGTAGTTACCCGTTTCATTGATTGACTCAATATCGACACGAAAACTTCTATTTTGCAAAAATGCGTTTTTCACATCTTCCGTGCTTGCAATTTCTGGATTGTTAGAATCTGATGTATCATGATATTCATGTTCAGTACTCTCGCCACATGACGTTAACCCGATAATCATTAAAAAGGCAAATAGTACAGAAAAAAAATTCTTCATTTTAATCGCCCCCTTCATTATATGATACATCACACAACGGAAGGAAATCAATCAAAATCTCCGCTATCTCTATGAAGTTTTCAAGGTGCAACGGGGGCGCTATTTCTTTCCCCAGCTCTTTCCGGCCCTTACCATCTGACTCATATACGCCTTGGCAAACAATGCGTCCCGCTCTTCCTGCTGTTCAGATTTCTCTTTGGGCTTATCTTTCCCAAACAAAGGATACGGCTCCGTTCGATACTCTATCGGTTTTGCACCATTTTTGGCAAAAGCATGAAGAATGGGGGAGACGTCGCACAAAGCCTCATAAATGTACATTCCCATCAAATGGGACTCCGCATTTGTTCGCTCCATACGACGTCTATCAGCCTCCCTATAAATGTTCACCATCCACACGTCTCCGGTCCAGTATTGCTCCCATGTCATACCGATAGAGAGATAATACGAACAGTCACGCACGAACAGTTCTTCAAATGACTCTGGACCCTTTACAGCTCCAGAGTCAGTCCGGAGTTTTTTGCGGCGTCCTCGTCAACAACGATAGAGTTGGACGCAAGAGCTTGCTGATAAAGCTGAATGAGCCGCTTCACCAGTTCCTCCGGGATGCCGCCGCCCCACTTTTCGATCAACTTGTCTGTCTTTTCCCTAGAGATATTCCGGTGGTTCTTGCGAAACGCATAGTAGAACAGGTCCCTCATGCCAGTAACAGGATACTCAATGGCATCTTCCAGCTTGAATTTGTTACGTTCAGCAAACACAATACTCTCACGAGAAAAATCCAGGACATAAACTTGCCCAGTCTTATCATCAGTCAGGCGGGCAGGCTTTACGATGTCCTGAATATCAATGGTCTTTTCGCTCATTTGTATGCCTCCTCAAGATTGTTAATCAGGGTCCCTCGGTGGGTTTTGCCGCCATCACAGGGGCACTATTTGGTGTGATGTAAAGCGTAGTCTCCAGCATAGAGCCAACGCTGGCCTCGTTCAATCCAAGGGGAGCAGGAGTTCCAACAAAGTAAGTAGCATCTGCCAGCTGCGGATGAACCACGGCAAACCACACCTGCTTATCTCCTTCAACGGCTGTATCATAAGCCCCCATGAGGGTATCCCAAGCGTCGATCAGGTCTTCGGTCAGGTTTGCCCCATACTCTAGAGCGCCGCCCAAGTCCTTCAAGCCCTGGACATAGGTCATGTACTCGGTCTCCTCCAGAGTGGTGGAATCAATGGTATTGGGACTAGGATTAAAACTTGGCATAGATTTCACTTCTGGAATTTTAATGTACCCTGTAGTTGGACGGGTCCCGGCACTCGTCTCAACGGCATACTGCAATGTCATACCTGCAGTAGAAAGTCTCTGACTCAATTGAATTACCTCTTTTCTGAATTAGTCTGCACGGTAGACCCAAAAATCTTTGCCCACCGTAGCTGTGTATCTCGCCACCATTCTGTAGATCGTGGCGTCGCTCAGGTTTGAAATAGGATTGCACATTGTCCGCGCAAATCCCAGTTTGGAAAATTCGCCATCAACGGCTTCCATAATGTCTTTTGCCTCGGACTTCTTGTAGCCGACGGTGTTGGTGTAAACATTTACCTCATACATCAGCGTTACAGCGTTCTCAATGTTGGTCGTTCGCATTCGCTGCACTACCGCATTGTCGCTCTCCACGATGGTCACGGCGGGAAACTTCGCAGGGGTGTCTACATATTCGCCACTAACGAATATTCCTGGAAAAGCCACCCGGAGGGCTTCTGCGACCTGACTGAATATCAGGCTCTCCACGTCAATCATTTCAACGCCTCCTTTGCCGCTGGAATGACCATTTGCCTGAGTTGCTGGGCGGTGTTATACATGTACGGCCTGGATGGCATACCCTTTGTCCAGTGTGCCCGTCCATCACGCCCGATGTACCACCACCCTAGTTCCCCGTGGTCGTTCACGTCATACTTCCACCCGGCGATTGCGATATTCGGGTGTTGATTGTTCTTTCCCACGATGCCGGTGCCAAAGCACACGAAAGCGGCATGGGCAGCGTCCGCTATGACATACCCAACACCAGACTTTTGCTCGGCGTGGATGCTGTTGTACAACTCCCCGCTGTCGTAGGCGTTCATGTCAGACACGTTCATTTTGGCAATCTCAACGCCTTGCGCTGTCAGGTATTCAATCAGCTTTTGCGGTGCCTGCTCAACTTTCTTCTGGTACGCCTTGGCTTCCTTCAACGCCTGATTGATGGAGTCCGTATTCAGTTTCAGTTTGATGGTTAGCATAGGCGGCCTCCGCTTTTGCTTTCTGCTCGAACAGGTTTTTTTCTGCCTCGTACTCCGACACAGTGACCCTCTTTATGGCGTACTGCGTAGAATTTTTCCACGGGGCTTTCCGCTTTACGATGTAGTTATACGGGCCGTCTGTATCGGCCCCGTCTACCCACAGCACGGAGTTCTCATCGATGGGGCAATGCGGGTCGGCGGTGGTAGCCGTCCGGTCGTAATCCTCCAGAGAGCCAAACTGTTCCACCTCAGAATTGCCCTTGTTAGGGGAGACGCAGAGCATAGTGGATTTCAATTCGCTGTAAATGGGGAGGTAACTTCCGAGGCTGTTACCAAATTCATCCATCAATTCTTCTGTTCCAATGAGGTTTTTGAAGAATACAGGCTGACAGTTAATCATTAAATTTCTGAAAACAATCATCCCCCTTACATACGAATAACGTCTTCTCCAGATAACCCGATTTTTACTCTATAGTATATCGTCGGTTCTGGAACTCCGCTTTCTTTGGAAAGCTCTTTTGCAGTCTTGTACTGTCCGTTAATTAGGACTCTCACTTTCTTCCGAAGCGGCTTTTTGAGCGCGTCTTCTATGCTTGCGCCTTTCTTCATTCTCTGGCGTACCGCATCGTACGTTAATCCGTGTTCCTCAGAAATTTCTTTAATGGACTTTGGCAAATTTCGATTATGATATTGCGTTTTCATATCCACAAGCCTACAGTTTGATGGTTCGTAATTCCCGTCGTTGTTAATCCTATCTACTGTAAATTTACCTTGTGGAGCTGTTTCATCATAGCCGTTTTCCATAGCCCATTTTTCAAATGCAGTAAAATCAGACTCCCACTCAAAACAAACAGATATACCGCGACCACCGTATCTATAATAATTGTCGCTATTGGGATCGTTGCACCTTTGCTTCATGCCTTTCCAAACTGCATAAAGTCTGGATTGTGATTTTCCGTGTGTTCTTTTCCCAATTTTGCGAGCGTGCAGATATTTTTCTTGTAAGCAACCACAAGATTTTGTTCTCCCACCGATAAGAGATCCGCTTTCTACAAGACTTGTGTTCCCGCAGTCACACTTGCAGAGCCAGACAATATGGTTGCACTTGTTTTTATCAGCCTGTGACAGAACTGTGAGCATCCCAAATCTCTTGCCAGTTAAATCAACAAATTTTCCCATTTTTACCTCCTGCATAGGTATATTGAAGGGGTTAGGCGCAATGCAGGTGCGCCAACGGGAGCTAACCGCTGTCCCCCAGCAATATCAACTTGTGACTTTTGCCATCGGAGTAACCTCCAAAAGCAACTCTTGTGGAATACCCTCAGAACCATAAGACCTGGACACACCGTTTTCCGTGTGGGCGGTCTCAAATTCGCCGCCCTGCTTGTTATAAATTGCAAGAGCTACCCTGAACTGCAAATCCAAATACCGGCTCTCCAGTTCCTCCGGCCACTCTTGAAAAGGGTAACGTCGGGCCATAATCGCTGACTTTGCGCTCTCTAGGCAATCTTGCAAGACAGTTTCGTCAACCTCTTCGGTTCGGAGTTTCAATCTCGCTAAGTTGTCCATTATTCCCCCTCCTCGGTCTCCCGGCCCTTCGTTCAGCAGCGGGAGGCGGCGTCGGTTCATCCAACACCGTCCCGTGCCGCTTCATCATATCCGCGTCGTCGGCCTTAATAGGGAACGGAGTCCCAGCCTCATAAAACTGGTCACCATAGCACACGCGGTAATTTGGAATAAACTTCATGCTGCCTCCCGCTTTTCTTAACTCTCAAATGTAGCTCCAGAGAAGTTGAACTTAACAATACTTTGTCCGTCCACAAAGACTTCAAAAGTATCGGTCTTCGTAACCCGGAAAATAATATCCGGATCAAATGCAATGTCCTGCTTGGTCGGAGACCCGTTTTTCTTGAAAGTCATCTTAGTTCCGGTCTTGGTCAAATGGAAAGGAAAGTAATACCCCTCCTGTTCGTCCGGCTCAGAACTGAACTCAGTGTATCCCGTTACATAATGGAACGTGCCGACCACGGAGCCATCAGCCTTGACCATCAGGTCATCTCCCACCAGCTCGGACACCTGCTTCCACAATAGGGTCTGACTGCCGGGGAAAAGGGTTAGAGTGTCAGACCCGATTATTCCCCCAGGACGTTGAGCACCGCCACCTCATCCATACGCTCGAAGGAGGGCAGAACGATTTCAGACGCATAGGTGTTGATGTTCACAGGATGAGTCTGAATCTCTCGGGTAATCGACACACCAGTGTTCACGATAGAAACCTCGGCGCTGGAGGCTCCTTGAAGGTCTGCCTCTTCCGGCGTAGTTCCATACCAAGTACTACCAAGAGCACCGTCAGGAATCAGACAAACATAGCCATTGGGCACAAATGCATGGGCAACCTTGTCCTCGTCCCGGAACTGCTTGTCGTAAATTGCAATCCGCAGACCGGACGTGGACTCCACAACAGCCTTTACCTCAGAATCAGTTAGGTATCCCAGTGTAAGGCCATTAGTGCTCATATACCGCTTCATAATGGCATCGGTTTTAGCCATTAGATTAAAAGTATAGGAGTTCATAATAGCAACTGTTAGTTCAGTGCCAGTCTTAGAACGGATAGCGTCTTTGACCGTCTTGAACGCCGCAAACGGGTCAGCCGTAGAGGGCTTGTCCCAAGTGGCTGTATCAGTCAGTGCGGTATAGTTAGAGGTCTTCCAGGAACCATCCGTATCATACTTGTACGTATAGTTCACACCGTTTGCCTTGATCGCAATACCCACATCGCCGCCCTCGGGGAACAGCAGTTGCATAATCATCCGTTCGGGCACGACATTTGCACCATCAATCAAATCGCGGGTGTCGTCAAACACACGGGCAATCACCTCAGCGGCATAAGGGTCGGTAGACTCCTGCACCCGAAGCATCTCCTGGCGGTCCTTCTCTTTGATTTTGTATCCCTCACGGAAGAAGGGCATCTCGGTCTCCAGTTTCTCAAATCCGATACGGTCACGGAAGGTTGCCTTGGCGTCAAACGCGGAGGGCATCAGGGACACAGGCAAGCCACGGGAACCCTTGAGCCAAGACAGGTCGAGGCCAGCCTTCTTTCGGGCGGGGAAAAGTGTCGCGCCGAGGTAAGGAATCTGATTGGAGGCGACTTCAGTCCAGTTGGCCGCAATCGCAGCGGGAGTAAAAACTTCTCTCAAATCCATTATGTATCCCTCCTTACTCGTTCACGCCAATGTTGTCACGCAGAATGATACCGGGCACAGCAAAAGTATCATCCAGCGTGATGCTCGCATGATCCTCGACCTTCTTCTTGTCCACCACACCCTGCACCAGCAGAGCACCGTTAGGATTCTCGGTGGGGTCCACATCATACAGCAGCATACCCACAGCGGTGGCATAAGAGGTGGTCGCCACCTTCTTCCCGGCTGCGGTCATGGGCATGCCGGCAGGGACAGCAGCGGTTTCCGTGACACAAATGGGGATCGCCACAAAATCATCAGCGGCCAGAATCTCAACGGTTCCGCCAACAGACATCTTGGTAAACTTCATCTGTTTCTCTCCTTTTCAATCAAAAGTAGTGTTTCAAACCTTCGTTTGCGTTTTTGAGGGCGTCGGCCCGCTGCTTGCCCAGCTTCTTGGCAAACTCAACGGCGTCGTCCTTGCCGCTATCTCCACCACCAGCACCGTCAGGCTTAGGGTCTTGCTTCACCAAATCGGCCCGCAGTTTCTTTTCATAGGCAACGTTGGCTTTCTGCTGGTTAGCAAACACCCGCTCCATATCTCCATCAAATAGTGCCTCCGCTGTCTCACGGGCCAGCTTCTCGTCATAACCCGGCATGGCGATATAGCGGGCGGTGTGCTCGGCAATGGTGGACTTGCGCAGCAGCTCGGTGTACTTGTCCTCTAGCGCCTTGCGGTCAGCTTCAGCCTGGGCCTTGGCCGCCTCGTCATCGGTCATCTTGGCCTTGAGCTGCTTAGATAGGTTCGCTGCTTCGGTAGCCTTTTCGTCAAAGGTCTTCTTCGCAACATACTGGCTGAGGTCAACGGCCTCCGGGATTTCGGCTTTCAAAAGAGCTTCAACCTTCTGCTCTGCGGTCATAGCCGCGAAGCCTTCAATTGTGCTGGTGTCGATGTTCGGCATGGTTTGAATTCCTCCGTTATTTGGGATTTTAAGGTGCTTCTCTGCACCGTATTGGGATTTTTGTCTTCTCTGACATTTTGGGTTTGGTAAGGCGGTTCTCTCCGCCATATTCAAACGGTGGTTAGCCGCTCAAATTTCTTTTAGTCTTTTCCCGCATTCAGGACAGTAGTTAAGAGGACAACCTTTTCCATTCTTTATGTAGTCAACACTTCTCGCCTCGTTGCCGCTATTGTTGTGTTTCGTCACCGTCAAAAGCGCCGCTCTATGCCGGTAAGAAAACCCTTCTTCACTGCGTTCTTCAGCAAATTTGTGTATGCTTAATGCCTTGCAGAACGAACACTCTGTCATCTCACGGCCTCCACCCAACATCTACAATGCTTGTGCGTCTTGGGGGGGACGGCGTTAATCGGGTATATCTTTCCGTCCCGTTCCTGACAAGTCGCGCACTCTCTTCCATCCAGCACGGTGTGCCACTTGACCCTTTTCACGCCAGCGTCACGGTAGGCTTTCAAAGTGGATTCATCGGTCACGCTATCCGCATACTGCTCCGTGAAATCCGCCCAATAGCGCAACCCTCTTTGGAGCTCTGTTACCTTCGCTGTACTGGAATTGATTCCCTCGGCGGTGTACCCTCTCTTACGGTCTATCTCATGGTCATATACGACTTTTGTAACAGCCGAATACCCCGCCAGCAGAGCCAGCAGCCACGCTAAATTAGGCGGTTCCTCTCCGTGCGGTTCTGCCTCCTGATACCGCTCTTGCGCCAGTTCAAGAAAGATTTCCTGATTATCATGGGCGAGGTCTTGATACAGTGTTCGGGTGACTTCCAGCACATTGAGTTCATCAAATTTCGCCAGCGCCGCTTCATCCTTTGCGTCCTCAAACCTCTTGACCGCTCTCAAGTTCAGTAACTCGATTGCCTTGTCCGTTAGTCTGTACGGGTTCGTTTCTGTCGGCATTTAGTTCATCCCTCAAACTCCGCTGCAATTTGCGCTGCTGATCCTCTGCATACTGTGCGCTAATTCTGTATGCTTCCTCGGGGTCACTGAACATCCCGCTATACTGGAACGCCAGCTTCGGATGAATCTTGCTGTTGTTCAGCATCTCCGCCAGCACTTGCGCCTTGGACTGGATGTTGGATAGGTTCTTCCGAGTGAACTCCGGCTTAATGTCGGATAGCTGCAAGCCTAAATCTCCAGTCTCCCGGCAGATATACAGCACCAGCCTCAAAAACTCTCGCTCTGCCCGCTCCCAGGTCTTTTCCGTGTCCTTGGCCCGACTCTCGGCTGCGGACCAACCGTCCCGATAAATGACAGCTTGCCCAGTATCGCTGGTGGAGGAACCGCCGTTCCGGTTTGGCATTCCGCAGATGGTCAGGTAAGCATCTTCCAGGTCATCCACAATGGTCTGCGTGTTGGTCTGGTTCAGTTCAGAGGCAATGCGGTAGACCTTGGCCTCCATTCCGGCCTGAATGCTTTTGATGGTGATTGCCATGCCGCCCTTTGCCAGTTCTTTGTACTGGCCGTTCTCCAACTCACAGTTTTGGAAGACGTCAAAAGCGTTGACGAAATCCTGAATACTGTCCAACCTATTGGACTCAATCATATTGATAGCGTTCAGGATAGGAATGACTGGCTCAAAGGCTCCCATCCGGGCATCGTTGTTCACATACTCCACAATGGGGATATAGGGGATGGTGCGGCCCTCCTGCTTAGTGATCTGGCCGTTCTGCACCTCGAAATACCATTCAGGAGTGTAAACGCAGAAGTATGGCTGGCCCTCCTCGTCTACCTGTTCCAGAACACCAGCGACCTTTTTCTGCCCTACGCCGCTATGGTAAATGCAGAACGCCGCTCGCGGGTCGAGTGTGTAGATGGATGCCGGGGAACCGTCCTCCTCACCAGCTTTGTCAGGGAGTACCATGCGTACCGCTACGCCGCAAATGTGCATCCAGTCCGCTAATTCCTTGTCCAGTGTGTCCTTGCTTTCAGAGCGCATATACTCATTGAGCGTGTTCACACTGACAGAAACATCATCCTTTCCACCGTTAGACACATAACGGATTGGCCCGTCCAGCAGATAAGCCGTCTTGAAGGTTACGATCTCGTTCGCTCGGTTTATCATGACCTTGTTGTTGATTTCCGGGCGGACGATTTTATCTTTCAGTCGAATATCCTGTTTCCCTTTGTAATAGTCATACAAGTAGACTGTTTCCGCTCTGTTGATCCTGTGTATTGCCAGCGCTTTGCCCAGCACCTCCACCACATTTTCCGGGGTGACTTTCTTTTTTGCGGTGTAGATTTTGCGCCGACCGGTCAGACTATCGACCGGCCACTCGGATATAGCCCGAACAGTATCGTTCTCCGTCACCTTGTCACCTCCAGAACAACAAAAATGCCGACCAACTACCGAGGGTTCCTCGGTAACTGATCGGCACTTGGCACTCTTAGAGGCCAGCTAGTGGCCTGGCACTTGGCACTAAACTATAATTCTCAGGCGCTTTTATCGCCATTTAACTCGATCTTGATGTTTTTTTTGCAAGCCTTGCAGTATGGATAAACTATACCCCTTGTTTTGCTATCCACCTGCATCAAGAGCCGCCCTTTTCCATGATTGATACCGGCGGCGGCACAGACAGGGCAGTAAATGTCAATCTTCATTTGGTTGGGCGACTCCTTTCAATCTTTGGTGCCACCGCCCGCCTCATGCGGCGAGGAGCGGCATATATGTTGTCTCTTCCAACAGTCAGGAGCGGTTTTCATAATCCCCACGTCCGTAGACGTGAGCCGCTATTCTGGAGCCGAGAGGCGGCAGTGAGCCGCCACGGCCTCGCCGCTGTTCCCATGGCCGCGGTTCGGCCTTCTGCTGCTGCACTCGGCATATAGGCCGCCTCAAAACTAGAGCAAAATCGTTCCAACAATCCCGCTCCACAAACCTGTACGGCTGGTTTTTTGTGCGCTGTTCCGCTTAGATTGTCACACCCTGACTGCTACCTTTTCAGAACATCGCAGCGAGGGTAGTTTTCAGCGTGATAGCGCGTTTTTGACTCTCAAAGGCTGCCATTCTACCCGGAGTCGGCCAGCTATGGCTACTGGCAGGCCGCTGGTGATTTCACTGGCAAGATACGCGACCCCGATTCGCCAGTATAGTGTCTTTCCACAGTCAACTCCTTGGCCGTTGGAGCAGTTTGTTTAGTGCCCGCAAGGGGCTTGATGTGTTTGCCGCATGGAGGGTGCGACCCTCCGGCCCTGATACGTGGGCTGATGCGCTCATGCGGCATATATTCCCTGCTGCGTTGCAAGCCGCCATCGCCTGTTCAGGTGATATGGACCAAGACCATTGTCGTGCAGGGATTGGCACGGGCGGAAGGCTCTGTTCCCCCAACCTCCGGTTTTGGAGACCGGCGCTCTCCATTGAGCTACACCCGTATATTGTTTGAGCGGGTGAGGATTTGCACCTCACATGAGTGGATTTCTGTCTAACGCCCGTCGCGCATTACTGCGGCCTTCAAACCCGAGGGACTATACCCATACCGCCAGAAGGATAATAGGTGCCACTCTACCCGTCACCATAGCGTCTACCTGTTCCGCCACCGCTCAGTCGTTATCTGCTCCGCATGTCGGCTTCGATTGCGAAACTCTGGAGCAGGTTAACGTGAAGGGAGTCCCCCGGCAGGAAACGTACAAGAGAGGCTCTCCTTTCCGTTTAATATCTGCTCACTAGATACCCTGCCGGGGGAGTGGGTTGTCCTTTGGGCCGTGGTTGGTCACAGCCCGAAAGGGTAGGAAAATTGGATAATTATGTTTACCCAAATATATTATACATCAATCGTTGTTAAGATAACAACCTATATATCTATATGTGTCTAATGGATTATTCGAGATTTTAAAATGGCCGCGTAAATACCTCTACTTTCCCCCAAGTTAAGTTGCGAATTTCGTTTTCCAAAAGTGAAAGGCCGTCTGGTGAATCATCGTGCTTCACCTTGCCAGTTCGGGTGTATGTCACCAGTTCACGCATCATTTGCCCATACTGGTCGGAGGGTTTATAGAGAGATTTATCCTTGAAGTAAAAGTGTTTTAATATACCATCAGATGCCATTTCGATGCGCGTCTGCTTGTTGCTGATAGTACGCCTCGTTCTAATGCTCACACGACCGCCCATTTTCTTAACAAGTTCTTCAACATCGCGTGCAAAATATGTCCCCGCATTGTTGCTCTCGAAAGTAGCAACCGAAACCTTGTGCTCTACCAGCTTTTTAGCGCATTGCGGTTTCGTCACCTCTGGAGTACTGTTATCAAATACACAATCCTCAATAAATGTGTCTTCTCCGTAGATATATCCAATCGGCATCATAACACTGTCTCCGCCACCTTCTGCCGTATCACAGACAGAAATAATAGCATCCGGCTCACGGTCAACGGGCAACTCAAAATATCGGTTCAATTCATTCTCTGGGAATAATAAGCCTTTTGCTTCAAATGGCTGCTGCTGAAATTCAGATTCAAACTGTTCTGCGGACAACATTTCACGCTGATCCCTGAAATACTGTGTCGTGAATACCTTTTTACCATCTCTGGTATACTCAAAATTGCTTTCATCGGTAATAAGGTCGAGCGCAGGAGTTTCGATAATTTTCATCCGTTTTCTCTGCTTCCGCATCTCCTCCTGGAGCCGCCCAATGGGGTCATACAAGGAATACCGTGTCCCGCATATCACGACTGGCGTACCCTCGATTGCACGGCCTAGAATATCGCCAGATATAACCTCCCATTTTGCGTCCAAGCGATTTCGATTCTTGGCTTCCTCCCGGCCCTCAACGCAGTCATCTAGATAAAGTAAATTCGTAGCTTCAGAAAGACCGACTTGCCGTGCATCAATCGAGCGGCACATGATGGTTGGAAACCGCGATTTATTTAACAGGTTAATCGTCTTGCTGTCCGCATTAGTTTGAATCAGCTTACTACTCGGAAACACATCGTAAAACAAATACTCATTCGGCGTTTGCAGATACTCAAGACATCCCTTATAGAAGGACATTACAAGATCGTCGCCAGTACCTTCCATAAGCGTTGCCCGATCAGGGAACTTCCCAGACAGCATATTTACAAAGTTGATCCCAAGCTGGGACTTTCCCGCTCGTTTCGGCATGGATATGGACAAGAAATCAAGTTTTCCATCCAATATCTCCTGATATGCGTCAACATACTTCTTCAAATAATGCCGTCTCGGAAGGTAAAATCTCTTTTCAGGCTTCCGGTCCCATTCCAAATAGCGCAGAAATGCATCAAAATCATACGGTGCATCAAATAGCAGACTCCGTTTGTTCAACTCAAACATGCGGAGGCTTTTTTGTTCTGCGGCGAATTTTGCAGACAGCCGACGTACCTCTTTGTTTTTCTCATGAGCCAGCTTAAAATCCTCTGGCTCCAACAATCTGATCGAATCGAATGCATCAGATAGCGCAGACGGATCGGACAAATCCCTCTGAAATGCCCTCTCTACCAACTCCCGAATTTCCATGAAAAAAGTGCCTCCTATCCCGTAAGATAAAAGGCACTTGGCACTGTTCGCTCCATCTGGAGAGGCACTTGGCACTCACAATATTTTATTTCTTTTCTCCAAAATTTTCTATCGCATTTATAAACATTTCTCCGCATTTGTCGTATACTTTTTGCCCCAAACCATGCAAAGAAACAAATTCTTCTTTCGTTTTCGGCTTATATGTTGCAAGTGATACCAATGCATCATTGGTAATCATCACTGGTATCCTATTATGAAATCGAAAGTCATATAAGAATATTAACATTTTTTCATCGGTTAAGATATTCCCGCTATCATCCGCGATCAAATTGAAATCGCCATTCCTAATGTAATTGATTTTCTTTTCCTTTTTAACATGGTATTCTGAATTTGTTTGGTCATATTCTCCCTTTTTATATTGTTTCCTCAAAATAATGTTTCCATAATAATCCAAAATTTCATATTTCGCGCATTCATCAGCACCAGACAGTACCGTTTCTCTCCTATGCGCTTTCATTTTTGAGATAAGGTAGTCTTTTCTTTTTGAAATATTGATCGGAATCCCATTAATGTTCAAAGATAATTGGTCAGGTTTGGGATACGGTATATCATATTTATACATATTTAATCCTCCGCCGGTTCAGGCCACGGCATCCAGTGAGTTACCTTTGACCCGGCAAATCGGCCAGATGCCCACCCACACGCAAGTCCATCATCTTCCCAAACCTCATAAAAACCGTTGTGCCATCTTGCCTGTGTCTTCCACACATATCTATGCTTATCCATCCAACTTTCAATCGTGATAAGAATTAGTTCCCCGTCTGTCGGCATCCTATCAGTGCATTTGATCCAGTCCATCTTTATCATCCTCTAATTCTCTTGGCAAATCCTTCAATGTCCAACCAAAGTATGTTAGTCTTGGCGGTGCTTTCTTCTCTCTTAACGATAATGCAATCATATAAAACCCTTGCGCTATTTGTTTGATAGACCTTTCAGAGTCATCCTTCCCAAACTTTTCATAATTTTCGCTTGCCCATAGCTTCAAATTCCGAACTATATGTTCATTCCCGGATGGATCTACAAGAACCCATATTTTTGATGTTATGTTTTCTTCTGTCCGCTCAAACCTGGGGTCTCCAACTTTCCGTGCCCTCGCCCGCGCCGCAGCCTCGTCCATATCGTCCCAAAGCCCGCTTTCTCGCGCCGCTTTCTTTGATTTTTCACTCCACTTGAACCTTCTCCCGGTTCTTATATAATTCCCCCATTTTTTGCTGCACTCTTCCGAACACGTCGTCTTTTTTGCGCTCGGAAACGATTTGAATAGTTTTCTGCAAACTGGACACACCTTCCAGCTATTACCTGTATATATTCTTGAGCAATCGGGACAGAATTGTGGAGTTTTTTGTCCGTTCAATTCAATATCAAACTTTTCCCCACATCCAGGGCAAACCGCCCTAACCGTATCATCTATCTTTGGACCTCTTGACACGCATCCGCAGGAAACCGTCTGCTGTATTAAATTATTTGTAGAAATAACCGCTACACTACCACAATCGCACTTGCAGAACCACATTGTATGCCGGTCATCATTCGCCCGCTTTCTGACGGGCCGGATAGCGACCAATCGGCCAAACCGTTGCCCAATTAAATTCTTCCTTACATCCAAGGAGCATCATCTCCCTTTTTGTTTTGCTCGGATTTTTAGGAACCCTTCTTTTCGGCCCCTTTAACTGACTTTGCATCAACAGGAATGGGAAGATACCCCTCTTCATTCGGTCCATCTTTTACAAGACATACAGAATACCCAACAGACTTGGCTAGCCTGCAAAGAGTAGAAAGCATAATATCTCCCTTGCTCATAGGAGTTGAAATCGCACTCACTGTCTTATATCCAGCTTCCTCTGCCCACTTCTTTTGCGATATACCCTCTTGCGCCATTAAAACATTCATGGCTTTCTTAAATTCCATTCAAACTCACTCCATTTAGGATTTTATTCTATATATTTAGTATACCCTGAATATTCAGAATAGTCAAGAGACTTTTTTAATTTTTCGGTGGTAGAGAGACTGAGGTAGGAGATGGCGGCTCCGGTCTATCCCCCGGGGGTGTCCGGCTGGCGGTGCCCCTTATATATGATATTAAGAGATACCGCAAAATAAAATTGAACAAAAATAATATTTGTTGCAATCTTACAACCTATATATAAAAAATATAATACTATAAATATAGAAAAAATCATTGACAATACTAAATATATAGGATATACTAGCATCAGAACCAAAACAATACAGCCCACCCGTGAAGACGAGCGGACAGGAACAACCACGACAGGCCACAGGCCTGGAGGAAACGGAAATGAAAGAATACAGGATCAGAGGATCGTTGGAAATCGTCAAGGCCAGCTGCATAAAGCAGGCCCTCTTGAAGCTGGTGGACGCTGATGGCGATTTTACTTACAGACCGCACTGGTACACAAAAAGCGGCCGCAAATCGTGGGCCGAATTTGAGACCAGCTACGGCTACAAAGGAATTTTGGAGGAGGTATAACCCTCTACGCACCACAGCCCGCCCCAGAGGTAACGAGGGCAAACAAAACGCCCCGGCCACCGCTTGCAACAGCGACCGAGGCAAGAAGAACCCCAGAAGCACCACCAACCAGGGCAACCCCATTATACACGGGGCCGCCCTCCATGACAAGGAGGAAAAGAGAATGGAAATGATCCACATCAGCAAAGCGGACTTTGCCCGCATCGGAGCCGATTATAAGGGCATTTACATGGACTACCACGGCGCACACCCGCAGCGCAAGGGCCGCCGGGTTGCGTTTCTCCCCGGCCACGGAACAACTCTTTTCATTGAAGGCATCCATTTTATTGTTGACATTGATTGCTCGCATTTGCCCGTCCTCTGCAAAGATAACGCGGAGGAGGGCGCGGCCTATCAGTTCGGCGGCGATGTCCTGTATGTCAAGCGGATTTACCGCATCAGCGAAGATTACGCTAACGCAAACAGTCTGTTATACCTTGACCGGGTGGAAACCAGCGCGGGAGACTTTGCACTCCCTGGGAGCGATACCATCAGCACGAGCAAGCGTTGGGCGATTTACGACGCGGCGCGGGCTTGTCCCACCCGCCGCAGGAAGGAGAAACCATACTGAAAAAATTAAACCCGGGCCAGAAAGACCCCGTAAAAGCCGCCTTTGTCATGCCTGACAGCAAGGACAAACACCGGAAAATTTGCGATCTGATGTTAGAGGCGGAATACCTGACTTCGCTATGGTACACGCTCAAGCAAGAGGCCGACAGGCTGGAAGATGCCGGGTTTTGTTGGTATTGACCCGCCCGCCGGAGAATGGAGGAAATAAAAATGCTTAACATGCACACCCCAGACGATTGGAGCCGGATAGATTGCAGCCAATGCCCAGAGCGCCACATGTGCGATCAGGTACAATATGATTGCCCGCTTGATGATCCGCCGCTGTTCCCACAAAGCGCCGAGGAGGTGACCCCCGCTTGATTATCTTGTTTATTATCCTTCTCCCGCTTATGGTGATTTGGGAGCTTGCCAAAAAATCTTGACGGCCCCAAGCGGGCGCGATACAATCAACAAGAGGTGTTATACATGAGACTAGCCCCTGACATGATCCAGCGCGTTGAGGATATAGCCGCCAGCGCGTTATATGACTATGAGGCCGTGGGCGTCCGCGTCCAAGACGTTCCATTTGCCCCCGGTCCTATGGCCCACCGCTCCCACGTCTGGGACAACGGAGACGACACCGGCGAGGAGCTGCCCGGCGTGTCTGCTATGCGCTGGGACTCCATCAACGCGGCGCAGCGCCAAGGCTACTATTATGGCGATTATGTGGCCGTCATTGCTGGCAACTCGTGGGACTACGGCGAGGACGACGGAGAGATCGTCATACATGATCCGATTGTAATTGAGATATTAGCATAATACCACCGCCCGCCCTGGAGCTTCCTGGGGCGGGTTTTCTTTTGCCCTCCATGCCGTCCAACGGTGGGCGGCTATGTCCCTACTATACTCCCCGCCCATGATCCGCCGCTTGTGCGCCGTCCTACGGCCTGCAAGCGACATTTTTGCGTCCACGTCCAGCAGGGCGGACAAGCCCCAAAAGCAAATCCGCCGTAAAGGCCATTTACAAGTCCGTAGAGCGGTTTTATCGTCTGGCAGTATCTCCTCTATACTCCCGGCCACTAAAACGTCGCACAGCGGCCCACAGGTGCGCCACGCAAGGCATAAAGCAACCCCGGCCCACTCCACCAGGAGCAAGCCGGGGTATTGTTATTTGTTGCGGGCCAGAGATAGCACGGCGCAACGGGACTTGTCGACATCCCACCAGGCGCATATATTTTTTCTGCACTCCACTCCGCCTCTGTAGTCTGATGTTCCTAAAACCGCTTCAGGAGTTGATAGTAGCGCGTGGAGCTTCAAGGGACAGAATCGATAGTCGTTTTCCGTCTCTCGCTTTCCCTCCATAGTCGTTTGATAGTCGCTGGCCTCTCCACCATAGTCGCTGGCATAGTCGATAGTCGTTTCCATAGTCGTTACTCCTCCACCACCACAGACCCGGCGATCCGTTCCTCAAGCTGCTTTTGGTCGGTGATAGTCCCTAGCGGATTATTGGGAGTAAGGACCACCTCGGACTTGTCCACAAGGCCATCATAGTTCTTTTGCCACCAGACCAAAGTGACCGGGTTGAGCTTGCCATCAGCCCCCAACATCTCACGATAAGAACCGCAAAAAGTCTTAACTTTTTTAATGAAGTCGCGATGTTCAGAGCTGCGTGTAAGCCCATTTTCCCAATTATAAACGTCATCCTTTGTAATTCCTATGGCAAAGTAAGCTACCTGATTGGTGACACGAACATCTCTTTCAAAGCAAAGCGAAACATAGTCCCAAAACCGCTTTTCCATAGCCTGAACATCGGATTTATCAACAGAGCCCCACTTCCCGACTTCCATAAGGAACCCAGCAATCTTAGAGTTGTCACCTGGTTTGGTATGTACACCATTATCCCCAATCACAGGGGAGTTCCCGCCTCTTGGCTTCATCTTGCGTTTCACAAGTTCTTTCCCCTGCTCCATAGTCGCATCATTCTTGCTCAGAGTTGTCACCCTCCTCCACGACATCAAATCTATCATCATGTCTCCATCCATAGTTGTAAGGTTTGATAGCGTTGCAGATCAAGTCTTTGCAGATGGACATAAAGTCTTTTACCTGTTGCTCCGTTAGTTTTCCGTCTCCCCATGATTGCGCGGATTGCAAGGCATCACATCCAGAACAGGACCCATACCACGCAAAAGTCATGAGATAGTCTTCCGGGTCCGGCTGGTAGGAATTGAATGGAATCAGATAAATCAAAGTCCCTTGATAGTCGCCATCATCAATTTCGTGAACTCTGTCTATAAAAAGATTCTCATTGTCGAGTCGGCTATCATCATTATAAATCTTATCAAAGGCAATCTTTACAAAGTCTACATAGCTACATTCATTCAGATCATCTCTTGAGGACAGTTCTGTTCTGAGCTTATCCTGGTTTTTATCCCAAAGCTCTTTCATAATCTTCATCACTTTCCAAACACCGCCTTCATATAGTCGCTGGTCAGATAGAGAGCTTCTTCCTTAGAAAATCTTTGTTTTATCAGATTATTGTTTTAACATTTTATTTATAAATTCCCATTAAATCATATATCTCGATATCTTATTTGTCAACCTCTAGTCCATGATTTTTTTGATTGGCCGGTAATACTTCTCAATTGTGGCCCATCGTTCTCCACAAAATTGACATTTCCTGTGACGTTCTATTCTACCTCCCATAACCGTATGACTTCCATAAACAACTCCCTCTTTGCCGCAATTAGGGCAAATTCTAGCTGCTGTAATATTATCTGGCATCATCTACCTCCGCCAATGCGTTAAACTCGTCTCTGTTAAGCGGCTCCGTCGGTCTTTCCTGTGGTGCTAATCCTCGAACCCGCAACGCCGTTAAAATCGCATCTGTGTTAAGCCCCAAAAAAGTTGATAGCTGCCGCATAGAGTATCCTTCTGCACGTTTGAGTGATACCCACTCCCATTGCGCATCAGAATACATATCTCCGGGGAAAGGATATCTACGCACGATTTTCCATCTCCATAAACTTCCGGCACATAGCCGCCACCTGGATAGCCTCGCAGGCTGCGTTGACGGCGTATCTCTCTACACCGGAAATAAAATCTTCGCAGTCACCGTCTATACGGATTTCTCCCCATGCAAATGCCAAGTAAGAGTCCGTTTTTTCAACTTCCTCTTTTAGCTCTTCCGCTTCTTCCAGGATTACCGCATATCCCTCATGGACGCTGTGAAACTGCGGAAACCGTTCATTAGCGGCGGAAAGCTCTACGGCTACCAGTTCCCGGACTTGATTCTCGATGGCGTTCATTGGTCGGCATCCTTCTTTCCAAAATAGTCTTTGAATGAATCTACAGTAATCTTATAAGTCCAAGCCGCTGTTTCCGCATTGTTATTCCGTATGCCCAGCCTTTGAATCTGTCCTTCTCATTTCTCGACGGCACATTCTCCGCATACATTGGCTATGCAGTCTTTATTGCACTTCATCCACACCTCCGACGACCTCCTCACGCCGTCCGCCCTCTTCCGTCTTGAAGCAGACAACCCGCACCACATCATAGACCTGCATCTCTTTGCTTTTAAATGGGAACTGCTTGCAGTGCGGGCAGGTTATCGTTTCGAGCATTTCTCCCTCTGACAGATCGTAACCTGTCCAATTCTTCGTAGTTTCGATGTAGACGGCGTTGTGCTCACATTCAATGATAGGCTGTTCAATGTCGGCGTCGCTTCCATCTCGGAGGAAAGTATCGACCAACAAATTCTCGATTTCCTTTCCGCATTTCTCGCACTTCACTGCCCGCCCTCCCCGTCGCGCCTGTTCCATTTTTCGGTAATTATCCTGACCGCTTCGCCCATATCAAAGCAGCAATTCGCCATCGGGTTTGCATAAATGCGCGTTTCTAGTCCGCACTCTGTGCATACGATAGAAAACTCTGCAACAGAAACCATAGTATTCAGTCTACAGAGCATTACTTCTCCGCCGCAATGCGGGCAGTTCTTTAGCTTAAGCATGATTGCCCCCCTCCCCGTCGTGGATGGAACCGATGACTTCCCAATTACCGCCGTGAATGCAATATCCGCTTGTGTACGGTTCTCCCAAAAAACCCTTTTCTATGTCATCTTCCCATACAACTGGTTCGTCATAAACTTTATGCTTTCCGTAGTAATCGGTTTCTCGTCTTACAACATCCCCATCAAAAATCTTCTTCCCGTTCTTGTCGGTCAGACCGGTGTACTGGCAGACCGTGGAGGGGTCGACCTCGTACTTGTTTAGGACATCTGGAATATAGTCCTCGCAACAGATAAATGCTGTGCCGTCCTTGTATGTAATCAGACTTCCTTCCACCCACGCACCATTATCCAGCCGCTTGGCTTTGAAAAGGATTTCTCTCATTGGGCACCTCCGATGATCTCGTCCAGCTTGACGGTTTCGCCGGGGCGAATGGATACTGCTCTTTCTGGAGCCCATCCATGCTCAATTCTTGCTCTAATCGTACAAGGTTTTATCCCATACTTCTGGGCGGCTTCAGAAATCGTCAAATGCTCCCCGAATACATCAATATATCTATTCGTTCTCCTGTTATTGGCCTGTTCCTTTATGGTTGCCCATTTACAATTCTCAGGACTATACGGACCGTCATTATTCTTTCTGTCAATAGTAAGGCCATTTTTATAGCCATTTTCAATCGCCCACTTTTGAAACGCCTTAAAGTCATTTTCCCAATCTGCACAAACTACAATTCCTCTCCCTCCATAGTTGTGGTAGCTATTCCTTTTTGGGTCAAGACACCGGCGTCTCATTCCTTTCCATATCTCGTATAGCCTTGTATCTGACATTCCGTGTTCTGTTTCTCTATCAATAAAAGTTTCAATTTTGTAGCACCCACAGCTTAATGTGTGCCCTCTTACCAAGTTGTTTGCCCAAACAACAACTTCTTTACCGCAGTCACATTTGCATTTCCAAAGCGTTCTATATTTTCGTTCTTTTGGGCTTCTACTTGTATCTCTTTCGATAGCCAGCAGCCTGCCAAACCTCTTTCCTGATAAATCAATCAATCTGCCCATTCACGTTCACCTCACAAATTCAGCGGCTTGTCCATGGTGTCCTCCTTTTCATCCTCTATAACCTCATAGCCCATCAGGCGGGCGGCTTCGTGAGGATTGTCTGCCACATAAGCATAACAAGGGTGTTTCTGCCCTTTATAGACCTGAACAGATTCTTTGATTTGACAATCGTCACAGTCTTTCTTGCTGTCACAATAATGATTCATAGCGTTCAAAATCCCTATATACATTTCTCCCGTCTCAGGGTTCCGAAACTTCATGGTCGGTCTCCTTTCGCTGGCCGTAGGAGCAGAAATCGTCCTCATCCGGGTTTGTTAATCCATCTCGATGTGTACAATCCATAAGCCGATAATAAGTACCAAGGTCTTTATAATGCTTGCACTCCCGGCACCTGACCACAGGCACGGCGTCGATGGTGGGGGCCTCATCAATGCACTGTTTCAGCCAATCTCTGTCCTGCGCTCCGTCAGAAATATCCTGCTTTTCCCACTCTGCATAATATCGACCAATAGCTTTATCTGCATCAATCAGCCTCATGCTCGTCCTCCTTTTCCATGCGAGCGCCGCAGTAGGGGCAGTATTTTATCCACCGCTTTTCAAATCCTGACACGTTTAGTTTACACAGACTGCACGTATAAACAGGTGCAACTTTGCTTGATTGTAGATGCTGCTCCCATCTCCCGTGCCTCACCTCCGCAACGTCGGCGGCGGGCATACCGGATATGCATCTATAAAAAGCGCTCCTGCAATCATTCCACCCTTTGTTATATTCCTCTTTCCCCACTTGCCCAGGGTTTCTTCCTTCCGGGCGTTCGTTCAGCGTTGCCTCTCTATCAATATACTCCTTCATTCGCTCCACCTCCGTTCGTGATCGTCCACAATCCGTTCAATGATTTCCAACTCTTCATCTGTCAGCGTCCGGTTCCACGCAATGGAGAAATCGCCCGTACACCGATTCGGGCAGGCCGTACACTCGCAACGGTTGGCGCTGCTGGTATCATTCACCCTGAATGGGCAGCTTTGGTTATAGCAGTCAGTTCTAATCCCTAATTCCCGTTCGACAAATTCAGCGGGATACATTGGTGGTATAGTTTTATTATCCATCCTGCTCCCTCCGTAGTGCAGCCTCGGCCTCCTTTGAAACTGTAAGTCCCATTTTACGGTAATACATAGACAGCGTATCAACGTTTATGCTGTTTCCTTCCGGTTTAGCTTTAACGTAAATTGGCCCGGAATATCCAGTACCTCTGATTTCATCAATCAGGAATTGCAACATCCGCTTTGAATGACCATTTCTTCGGTATTCCGGGTATACAAACAGCCCAAAAATGAGGTATGTCCCACCGTCCGAAACTGGCTTGTCTAAATCGTAGTAGCAGTAGCCGTACGGTGTATGAATAAAATTCATCATAGGTGTATTCATTCCGTGCCGTCCTCCTTATCCGCCTTGGCTAGCTCGTGGAGGCGGTCAAGATCGTACTCGTCGCCCAAGATGTCCTCAATAACTTTCAACCGCTCCCATATCTTTCGCTGAGAGCAATCCCCATTTTCGCAAAAGGACCCACCTCGCACTTCATTACACATAGCAATATCGCAAAAATTTCCTTCAAACGTTAACCGCTCCACGCTCATTCCTCCTTCTGGCCGCGCCACTTTGGATTGCAATATTCGCATGGCGTATCGGATGCTTTCGCACAGATTGCGCACGGCTCATTTCCGTCTAAAACATCTTGTACCATATAATTTTCTAGTTCCTTGATTGCAGAGTCTCTTTGATTTTCTACAATTTCGATACACCGCTTCACCTGCTCCAGCTCGGCCTCTTGCTCTTGTAATAGCAAGTGCCTCCTATCAAGTTCTTTCGCCTGTTGAAATACTAAATCCGCCTTGCTTTTTAGCTCGGCCCGCAGCTTCTCGTTTTCGGCCTGGAGTGTGGAGAGGGCGGTGGCGCCATCAAGTGCAACGCCTCTTTTCAGGTCCTTCCCTTCAAAATATCCGTTTAGCTGCTCAATCAGCTTTTCAATGTCCATTCTCACCCCTCCTTTCCCGGCGGAGCTGGGAGGGGCATCCAGTGTGTTACCTTATCCGCAATCCCAAAAGCCGAATACTCGTCCCAGTTATGGCTACTTTCATACCATCCAGGGTTAACAAAGTAGTCATCCGAATCTTCGTCATACTGGTCGCAGCATTCCCAGTCCCAGGAATAATCAGAATCATCCCGGCGCATCCCTGGTGGAACATAAAACCCCTGACACTGGTATTTATATCCGTTGGGAGTTACACAGAAAAGTCGCACCTCTTTCTCTGCATCTGGCAGCCTCTCCTCCACGCTCACCCACTCGTTCGGCGGGGTGAGGGTGGGCATCTCCAAAGCGGCCAGAATCCCAGCAACAAATCCCGCATCATAGCCAAATACCCGCTGTACACTAAGCTGGTCTGCGTATTTTTCTTTTAAGGCACCCGCATCAATCCACGGCATCGTTCAGCGCCTCCAATCTCTCCACTTGTTTTTCCCATGCCCACGATGTAAGCGGCGTTCCGCACTTTGGGCAGTAAACAAACCCCTTTTCAATCCAAGACGGCCAGTTAGCTTGATCTCGGCATTTCTCACATCCTGTCCACATCTTCTCCACCTGCTCCCGGCTGACGGGGCGGAGGGCGTTTATTGCCATTTTGCAGGCTTCGTTGGATGGCGCATCTGCATAGCTGTCGCTCTCCATGTAGTATTTGATCTCAGCAATCGCTTCTTCCCGTGTCATGCCCATGGCTGGGCCTCCTTTACTTCGATACCCAGCCTCTCCATCAGGTCAGGAATTTCCACATCTCCTACAACCTCATCTTTCAGCTCGACAATCTTCTCGTGATTTGCGGGGCCACCCCGTATCCAGTCGAATGTGTACACCATAGTTTTCTGCCTCTTGTTGTCAATGTCGATATGCACAGCCTTTCCGTATCGCAACCCGTTTCCGTCAATCCGTTCCGGTTCTAACATAAAGCTAATGTATTCCACTCCATTTCCATCAACAGCGGAATGGGTGTAGTCGTATCCGAAGCTCATTCCATCCCCTCCAGCATCTCCATCTGCTCAAACTCTGGCGCTCTTGTCGCCGGTTTAATCATTTCTTTTACTGCCTTTTGATAGAAATTCCGGTCAACCTCGAACCCATAAGAGTTTCGCCCCAGCTCATAAGCGGCCCGAAGGGTGGCCCCACTACCAGCACACGGGTCAACCACAATATCCCCCGGATCTGTAAAGACTTCGATTAACCGCTTCAGCAATCCAACGGGCTTTTGTGTTGGATGGATTTTGGGGTAGTCCTTGGCACTGTCCCTGTGCCATTCAAACCAGTTAAATACCATATGGCCGTTATTGCGGAATTTTGGCAGTTTGTTTCGGTACAACACGATGGCAAACTCTGTGGCACCAACGATCTTCATATTGGCTTTCAAAACCTGCGCGGAATAGTTCTTGACGAAGAACAGGGGATAGTTATGTAAAAAGCCATATCGCTTTCCATAGTCAATCACTGTCTGCATCTGTTCAAATGCGCAGAATACAATCATGGCCGGGGCCTGTCCCTTTTCTTTTGGCTCTTTTTTCAAGAGACGGTTGCAAAAATGCATATATTCCGCAATTTTGAATGTCCCATCTGTGTGGAAGAAACTCTGCTTTGCCAGTTTGCTCTCCCCATTTTTGTTGTCTCCGCCCTGATACCACACGGGATTGCTGGCATAGGCATCCGCTCCGATGTTATACGGGATATCTGCAATCACAAGTTGGGCCTTTGGGATGTTGTACCGCTTGAAGTTTTGAAAATTATCGTGATATAGTTCAATCTTTGGCATCCAGCATCTCCATCTCCTCCGCGCTCAGAATCGGCGCGCGGGCGTTCCACCGTCCAATAGCATCCTCTTTTAAAATGCACCATTTTGTAGCGCAAAAGCATTCACCGCACACTACACTGTATTTCCCTGGTGCTTGAAGTGTCCCTTCTACCAGTGTCGCACGTCCCTTGCAGTGTGGACACGGTAGCAGCACCCCCGCATCCGTCAGCCGCTTGGCTGCCTCGTGGTCGCCCAGCAAGGCGCGCTTTGTATCATCCATCATGCTCTCTTCCTTTCCAGCGGGCAGCTCTCGATGGCGTATGTACTCACCCATGTTTTCCGCCCGCCCCGGTTTCTCCCAACAATGAACGTCCGTTTCTTGGCCGTCCAGCCCGGTACTGGCTTTTCCTCACGCAACCATGGACACTGGCTGATCGGGAAGCAGCAATCCATGCAGGGGTTGGCCGAATACCGCCGGATGGGGACCAGATATTGTTCAAGTTCACCCATATCACCACACCAGCATAGCCCCGCAGGACTCGCAGAAGCGCGGTTTTGCCTGAGCATGATCCTGATTGAAGAACTTCCCGCAGCAAGGGCAGTTAGCACCATGTTCTGAAAGGATCACGTTCTGCTGAAGTTCATTCTTCAGGATGCCGTCAATAGTTTCTATCAATGCAAGCAGGTTTTCCTTTGTAGGCTCTTTCCGTGCCCGTGTCCTTGCTTGCTCTGACAGCCGCAAAATTTTCTCCCGCTCATAAGCGGTGTTGTCACGGAAGTTATCAGCACTGATTTCTTCCATCATCTGCTTCCCAATTTGTCTTTTCTCGACGGACGCCTGCTCCGGCGTGATTGCTTTTGTGTTGAACCTGCGGTATAATAAAACCATCGCTTGAAATGCCCTCTGTTCTGACAGGCACAGTCCGTCCGGCATAGGCTCTTCTCTGGAGGCGATTTCCTCCCATCTGAATGTCATTTCTTTCTCCTTTCATGTTCCCCGGTATTCCCCGGCGGTTCCCCGGTTGGTTCCCCGGCGCAATCCTTAGAGCCGCAACGGGTTCCCCGGGTTCCCCGGTCAAACGGAGATTTCCTATATAGAGCGAATATTTTGAGCGCTTTAGCCAATTAAAGTTCTCAAAATTATTTTATATATAAGGGGTGTCCGAAATAGCGGGGAACACCGGGGAACCGGGGAACTTTAATCGATCAATTCTGTGTAATATGCACAAATATCAGTACTGTCTTTTATGCAAACACACCTAGGATGCATTTTCCCGATCAGCTTCTTTTTGGTGTTGTAGTCCCGGTCCGTGTTGAGTATTCCGCGCCGCTTTGCCCATGACAGGAACGACGTCGGGTTAAATCCTTCCCTCATCATCTCCCGGTCAAAGACCGATTTAATGATACAGATATAGCCATCACGGAGTACCCCCCAGGTCTCCGTTTTTTCATCTTCCGGGTCAAACTTTGATTGGTTGGAAGCTACAAAATCCATGATCCAGTCTATCGCCCGTTCGTTCTGGTCAACGTCTGATTTGTCCGTCAGATATGGACACATCTCATTGACTTTGAGAGCGTTGCCGTCTTGAAATATCCATTTCTCTGCCAGATAATCGGCTGTCAGGATCATCGCTCCAGCCATTGCCTGTTTCTCGGTGCTGGAACCCCTCTGTAAATCGGCATAGAAGCCCTTATAAGCCATCCTGGCCTCATCCATGTAATCAGACAGGCACTCCACGAAAATCCGTCCAGCGAAGCCGTAGTTGCGTCTGACGGTATCTGCGACAGTCTGCGGGTCCTGAAAGAGCTTTTCGTCTTTACAGTCGACCTCGACGATCCGGTTCACAGCGCCGCCGCCGGAAGCTCCGGTTGTGATGGGCTGCTCTCCGGTTGTGATAATGCAGTTTTTCCAGGTCTGTATTCTCTGTAAGCCGCCCGCCTTTGCGCCCCGCCCCTTGCCGATGCCCTCTGTCAGCATATAGATCAGGCGGTCGAAGTCTGCCCGCTCTTTGATGCATTGCAGCTCGTCCAGGCAGAGCGGAAGAGAGTTGCAGAAACCGGCCATCATTTCTTGTCCTACATAGGTACTGTTGAATGTGTGGATGTAACTTCCCATGGATGGGTTTGCCCAAACGCTGGCGGCTGCCATCAGTCCAACCGTCTTGCCAGCCTCTGTACCGCCCCATATATGAGTGAAGAACGGAAGACCACCCAGCGGTTCCACCAGAGCAGAGGCGAACGATGCTGCAAGCATAATCCTGGCAATGGTCCCATTTGCTCTGATCGTTCGCATCAGGCTCAGCCATTCATCGTAGTCTCCCTGGGGGCATACGCTGTCAAACATGTGCTTGTAGGACAGGTCTCCATCATATTTGAGTTCTTCCACATAAGGGGAAAAACCATAGTCTCCGATCCAGCCCAGCCGTCCAACACTGTTTGTTTCCGGGATCTTGTCGTAGTTTTCGGACTCCAAAAACGTCAGGTATTTTACCAGCTCTTTTGCGCTCTCACTGTCAACAGCGATACCGTATCTTGAGAGGTCCACGATCTTGCTTGCGCTTGATAGCGTGGACTTGTCAAATACTTTCACTTGCCAGCGCAAGCCGCGTTTATAGGCGATCTCCAGCTTGACTTCACCCGTGTCGATGTTGATGAGACGGCCCACCGGCATGATCGGATGTCGGCAAACAATGATCTCTCTGCCAGCAAAATCCAGGCAGGTCACTCCAGCGTCATCACAGGTGTATTCCCCGCAGTAAAGTTCCATCGGCTGGCCGTCAAAATCAGTGACATTTTCGATGTCCCGGCCTTCAGCTTTGCGCTTCTCCGAAAGAAACGCATTCCACTTTGTGATGAAGTTCTTGACGCCGATGGCTCCAGCCTTTTCCTTGATGGCATCCCGGAGCTGAAGCATCACAAATTTGTTATCTCTAAAAGCGTACAGCCATTCAAACGGTTCGGGTGTCTGATATGTCTCCCGTGTCCAGTCCGGGATTTCGGGGAGATTGTTCAAGTTCCCACCTCTTTCCTTCTGCCAACAGCAGGTCATATTTGATTGCATCCATGCTTTTGAGCGCCCATGCAAATGCACAGGTCAATTCATCCGGATCACTTGGCTGAAGGTTTCGGATCAGCTCATCCGCCATATCATACCGGCGCTCCAGTTCATTGCATTTGGCGTTTATCTCTGCAAGCTGTCTGTCATGCTCTCTGACTGCCATGATCGCGCTCTGACGGGCCTTACGCTCTCTGTACGTGATGGGCCGTGAAATACCGATCCCCAAGTTAAAATCGCTGTTAAGGCGTCCCATGGCCTCTCTGAAAGAGCAGTTAAACAACAGCATGGCGAAGTCAATGACGCTGCCATGCGCCCCGCAGCCGAAACAATGGAAGCCACCAGAACCCGGATAGATATGTAGACTTGCCTGTCGGTCTCCCGCATGGAACGGGCAGCGAATGCAGTTTGCACGATCGACCTGAAATCCGTAATGCTCGACTACTTCCCGCATGGTGAGCCGCTGCCTGATTTCTTCAGCATTCCGGTTCATCTGGCAGGCCCTCCAACCGCTCTTTAAGCTCCCGGTACAAGACATCGTGGATCAGCTGGCCGCTCGTTTCTTCTTTGCAGAATAGGATCTGGCAGTTGTAGCGAGACAACCAGGCCGTCATGCTTGCCACCAGGGACTCCGGCTTCATCTGACTGCGATAGACCCCAGCATAGGCTTTTTCCCAATCTCCGTTTTCAATCAAGAGATAGACCTTCGCGTTGGCCTGTTTGGCCCGCTCAAACTCCCGCTCGAACCGTTTGCGGTCCTGGCAATAGCAGTGAGCAATTTCATCCAGGTCCATCTTCCGCTCGATCACGACGGTATCCCGTAGGTCCAGACATTCACACCTTGCAGAGTAATCGCCAAACGGCAGCGTCACCCGTTCTATGGGGAGACCGATGGAGGTCAGGCGCTTCCTGGCCCTCACCGTGTCCTGTTCCCGTGTGTCTACCAGACAGACCATGCTGGAAAGCTGGCGTTTTACTTCTACTGGGTGCATGGAACCGCCTTACTTCCAAGGAAATTCCATGTGGTCAGGGATCGTTCCCTCTTCAGACCATTCAGGAATTGCCGGGGTGCTGTTCTGCTTGTTCTTCAGAGGCTTGTCCTTCGGCATTTTGAATTTTCCGTCCTTGATGTCTCCGACACAGACAAGGGCACATGCTCTGGTAGACCAGCCGGTGTTTCCGTTGTACTCCCATTCCTCGTTGCGGAACAGAACGCCGACAGTCTTGCCTTTCAGTGTAGCCTCGTCCCAATTCCAGTGATAGCCAGGGTTTCCATCCTCAATGCAGTAGATGGCATTATTGAAGGTCCGCTTCGTCCAACCATCCTTTTCGCTGCCATCGTCCTTGGGGACATTCAAACGGTAGGTCCCCCGCCAGCGGCGGTCTTCACCGGTCTGGCCGTCAAAATCCTTCTTGAAGAACCCGGCAAAGGGGCCTTCCAGAATATCAAAGGAGATCAAAAGCACATGGCCCCAGTCATAGGCAATTTCCTCCGCATTGAGGATTTTCGCCACATATCCGCCCACAGGGAGCTGTTCTCTGGCTGTGCTTTTTTCTGCCTTAAATCCGCTGAATTGTTTCATTTTCATCCTCCGTTTCAATCGTTAATGGGCAATTCTGCCCGACATAGTGATCTGGATAGGCGCTGATCTCTCCGGTCAGAGCACAGGTCCGGCTCTGCTGGCGGAAAAACCGGCACTGGCGGCACGAACAATCGGCCACGCCTTTCCGGTCGACCGGGAAATACACGCTGACGGTTGCCGTGCCTTTGATGTAGCTGGACACGCCAGACTCAAAACGGTTATATCTCATAGTATTCTCTGATGGCCTTGTCAACTGCGGCAAGGTCATTCTCGATCAGCGGCTCACTGAACATCCCCATAGGTGTTTTTACTGTGTCCTGTCCGCTGTTCCTGGTGGAGAACTGATATTTTCCATCAGTGACTACGGTTTTTAGGACGATGGTAAACATCCCTTCCAAAGTGATTTTCTCGTCCAGCAGCTTCCCGATGGTCTTGAACTTTTCGTTTCCGTTGTTGTCGATGTCGCTGTGCCCCATGAAATACACGATTTTATCATCTGACAGAGCGGCGGCGATTTTTACCAGGGTGTAGTAGTTCAGAGCGAGATCCGTGAACTTCTGGTAGCCCGTCACTTTGGCTGTCCTCATGTACTCACCTGTCATCAGGTAGGTCGCGTCGTCAATGACGATGGACTTTGCCGGGGCTTTCTTGATGGCCGTTTCGATGGACATATAGTCATCTGTATTGAAGGTCTTGTGCTTATTCTTGAACGGCAGCGGCTTCCCGGACACATTCACGATACACACATCTTCCGGCTTGAAGTTCCGCAAGCTGGTGCTTTTTCCGGTGCCGGACTGCCCGTACACCATAACGATGATTGCCATTTAATCCATTCCTCCTCCGTTTTGCTTGACCTCGATCAGGTCGTAGCCCTGAATGATGATTTGCGAAACGATGTACTTTGCAGACAGTCCGGTCTCCCTCTGGAGCTGCTTGACAAGTCGTTCCGCCTCTTCGTCCAGACGAACAACGCCGCACACGCTTTTCTCTGGGCGATAAACATTCAGGACGATCTTGCTTTTCATAACCCTTCCTCCGTATAGACTTTCTGGATGTTCAGCGCATCGGCCAACACGTCAGGATCATCATCCACCAAATCACGCAGCCAATCCTGGAAGCAGAACTTGCAGTAGATTTCTCCTCCGACGAGATAATACTTCTCACAGTCATCTTCCAGCTCCGGGTTCAACTCGTGGTCACACTGGCTGCATGTTGGATATTTAACCCTCCTTCGCATGGTTCCACTCCCTTGTTGCGTGGTTGATATCAGTAAATTTCCGAGTTCGCCATCCGCAGGCGTCGCAGGCCACCAGGAACATATCCGGGATGCCCTCGATTGCCAATCGCTGGCCGGAATACAATCCGCATCTTGGGCAGGGGCCTAACTCGCCTCTTGGGCGTTTCGCATGTGCGTTCATTCCTCGCACCACCAAATGTCTGCTGTCTGGACGCCCAGGGATAAGGCAAAATCGTGGGTAGGGACTGCAATATCAATATGGTCCCCCTTGACTGCCGGGCCGGTATCATCGGCTCTCAGATAAACCATCTCGCCGTTGTACTCGACCAAGATGGTGCTCCCAAGCGGGATTACATCAGGGTCCACGGCGCAGCTCACATAGGGCGTTACCCGCCTGCCGCTGGCGGTGATGCCTGTCCCGGTTCCGCATATGTGAGGCCGTTCCTCGCAGCAGTAAAAGGTGATGATGACATCTTCCAGCCTGTGAGACCGGGCCAGCAAAGCAGCTTCTATAAGCTCATTCTCGTTTTCCTCGATCTCTTCCCCTGTCAGATAACAGCGAGTGGTAGCCGGGGTATCATCACCGGGAAGGCTGCCATCCTCTGTGGTGACTTCTGCTTTGCACTGGGTTGCCGGTTCGGCTTCAACCGTCATAATCAGGTAGCTTCCCAGCCACGCCAGCAGCAGAAGCAGGAACAGAAGATATGTAATCAGCTGCAACCGCCTCTGGCTCCGGCGCCGCCGCTCTTCGCGGGTCAGCTTTTTCATAAGATATGCCTCACCGCTTCCTCACGGGTAATATAGAAATGGATGCCCGCGCTGCACTCGTTCCAGCGGTTTTCGTCGAAATCCAAAACGGAGGCCACAGTTCCGGGAATGTAATGGAGGTTCTCATCTCTATCACTGACGGCGGCCTGCTCCAATACATTCCCCTCTAAATCCTGAATCTCCAAAACGGTTGCCTTTGAGCAGCGGCACTTCCGGCCTGTTGCGGAACTGCGCACGGCATCTTCGGTAATTTCCAGCTTTACAATGCACTCATGACCGCCGGTTTTGACCCTTGCCTTTTTCCAGCCGACAAAAGCGCCGATTTCCGGGCAGGCAATGGGATAAAATAAATTTTTTGCCTTTTCAATGTAGTCGGCCCTGGACAGGTCGGCCCTGGACAGGTTGGCCCCAGACAGGTTGGCCCCGGACAGGTTGGCCCTGGACAGGTTGGCCCCGGACAGGTTGGCCCCGGACAGGTTGGCCCCGGACAGGTTGGCCCTGGACAGGTTGGCCCCGGACAGGTCGGCCCCGAACAGGTCGGCCCCAGACAGGTTGGCCCCGGACAGGTTGGCCCGTTTTCCGCCATTTTCGCCTCGTAGCCATTTAAGGTGCTTGTCCAAAATATTTTTCAACTCTTGTTTGTCCATGCGTTATTCCTCCTTGTAGGTTTCCCGGAAGCTGCCTTCGGGGAAATCGAACTCCACGGTGAAATGATGGTGCCGCTTGTTGATGAAGACCACCCAGCAGGGATGCGGGCCTGTCCTTGCGGTCACAAAGGCGCTGGTGGGGATGGTGGGTTCCAGGCGCAGCTTGTCTCCGACTTTCACCGCTCTCCCTCCATCCAGGCCAGAAAGCGCATGAACCATGACGTAGCCGTAAAAACGCCGATTAGAGCAAAAATGTATGTACTCATTTTTACCTCCCTGCACGCACAAATCGGATTATTTCGTCATCAGTCAGTGACAAAACCTTATCTAAGGCGCTAATATCATCCAGCCACCATTTGCGCTTTCCGCTTAGTTTCATAGAGATATTAGATTGGGTCATTCCGGCCAATTCTCCCAGGTCCCGATCGGTATACCCCATACGTCCTCCAGCAGAGCGAAGAATCCTCGCCCTCTGTTCACATGGGGGAACAGAAAACCTGCTTAGTTTTGTTCGCGCCATGATTTCCTCCTTGATTTCTCCCCTTGGAGGCGATATACTGTATCCAAAGGGATTGTTCGTGGTTGCTCAATCCTTGCCCTCGTCGTGTTCGCTGCACGGCGGGGGATTTTCTTTGCCCAGCCGGATTGCCTCGTCAAAGGTCATGCCGTAGGCCGCCCGGTTTAACTTGTCCATCAGGTGTTTGGTGTTGCGCGCCTGGGACTCCAGGTCTTTGATGGTGCTGTTTTCGTTCATGATTTTTCCTCCTTACCTCTTGACAGGCTCGAAAGAAAATCGTACAATTGTTCCATCAAGCCTAGTCGGTGTGTGCGATTAGGTCTGGTAGCCCTCGTCGGTGTGTCAGCACTGGCGGGGGCATCTTTATTTAAAATCGTTCATCAAGGCGCCCGCTGGATGTGTTCTGATTGTAAAGGCCAAGAATTATACGGGCGTACCGATTAGCGCCAGAAGAAGCTGTAACTTTACCGTCTCGTACAATCGCAATCGGGTTATTATGGGAAAGACGTTTCACCAATCGTTTCCGGTTAAAATCTCCGTGGTATGCCATATAAAATTTTGTCATACCAGAAATAATTTCGGATGTGAGGCTTTCAGGCATTCCGCCCCATGCCTCTTTGATGATCAGCATCATATCCCTGAATGATTCGCTGTCTAATGATTTAAAGGATGTAAACAGAGCTCGGAGTGCAAGAATTCTGTTTCTGGCTTTGTTGGGATTGAAATCCACAAGAAAACCCATCATCTCGCATTCACGAACCATTGCAGTAATGTCAGGATCGCCATTGTTGAACAGAGCCCGGTATTTCTCTCTGGCCTTGACTGGGGTTGCTGCTCCATTCTGAGCGATAAACAGCTCCATTTCATCAAGCCGTGTCAGCCCATAGAAAACCTTGCAGTCAACCATGCAGTCCCGCCCGCCCCGCTTTGCTTTGCAGGCAGCTATCGTGTGCTGACCGTCGAAAACCCAAAGCTTTCCATCTCTCCAAGAAACCTTCACCGCATTTACCAGATAGGGGTTCCAATCCCGGACGATTTTGCTGACTTTGGAATTGTCTAAGTCTCTCTGATAAAGTGGGTCTACAAAAATATCTTTTGTATTGGCTTGCTTATATTCGTATTCTGGTGTAGAATTGATCATAGAATGATTCCTTTCATTTTGCTGATCGCCGCTTCTGCTTCCGACAGAGCGGCGATTGCCCTTTCTCTGGCCGACTGATCTTGCAGTACCGTGCTGTGGCTCTGCAAAGACCGCTTAATTTTCTTGGTAAAGTCATCAATAATGGCAGTCATATCCTCGATCAGATCATCGACTGTGTGCTCAACGACCCGGTCTGTGTCATACATGGCGGATACTACATTTTCGATGGTCTTATCCAGTTCCCGTCTTTCTTTCGAATATCCGGCAGGATTGTTGCTTTTCTTTTTTGGAGGATCACCAGAAGCAATCGACTGAATGGTAGCTGACCTTGTCTCTTTTGGCATGGATGGTAGCTGTGCTACTGTTTCCTTAGAAACCTTGACCTCACCACTCAGAATGGCGTCTCGAATACCGGGAGCCGTTTTCTCCGCCATATCAATTCCCTTTGCAAATTCAGCGTCCCGGCGGATGGTCCGGCCATTCACGCCGTACTCCTTACCAATACGGCCGGCGGTGCCATCTTTGATTTCGCGGCGTGATTTCAAGTGGACATTTTGTCCGTTTGAAAATCCTTCCGACTTTCTATCACCGCCCTGTGCCATCTTCTCCGCCTCATACTGCTTCCCCCGGAGATAGGACTTCTGCGCCTCCGTAAGATTGCGGCGGCCAAGCTGGTTTTTGCAGATCCAAACGATAGCCTCATATCGGTCTTTGAACTCGATTTGCTCAATCTGGTATTTGATTTCCGGGTGCTTCTGGATGATCGACCATCTGTTGTGCCCATCCACGATAATGTCATCCCATACCACCAGCGGCACCAATACTCTCCCCGCCTTGACGATGTTTTCTTCCAACTGCCGGAATTCTTCGGGCGTCATAGGCGGTACCTTATCCCGGAATTCCGGGTCAATGGTTAACTGTCTCACGCTTCCTCCCTTCCCCGCCTACCCAGACGGGATTTTTCATTTCAAATACTTCATGAACGTGCTCGCCAGATAGGTCCGCGCGTCTTGGCAGAACAGCCCATAGAGCTGCCCCAGCTCCTCCTCGGTCCTCTCTGCCGGGTCGAAGTGTACTCCGGCCCGCTCTGCGGCTTCCTGGAGCTCACGAATGAAATCAAACTGATACATGATGCCCGCCTTTACTCCCCCTTCTCACCGTTATTCCGTTTGCATAGGGATCGCCTGATAGTTCTGAATATCCGCACTCTCAACGATGACTCGGAGCTCCACCTCCGGGTCATCGCCTGCATTTGCGATAACTTTGAACCCGGTGCAGTGCGTGATTTCCTTTTCTCCCAAGTAAATCTTTTGGTCTTGGGTTACTTTGAATTTGTCCATTCCTCTCACCTCCCCTCACCCTTCGCCCTGATCCGAAAGAAGCTTGTCTACGGTGACGCCGTAGAGCTTTGCGATTGCAGGGAGCATACTAGCTCTAGGAAGTGATCCGCCCTGTTCTCTCTCCCAAAGGCAAACAGCAGAATCGGAAATACCAAGTCTGTCCCCAACTTCCCTTTGTGAAAGACCCGCTTTTTCCCTGCATTCCTTAAATCTCAAAATTTCACCCCCAAAACGCTTAATATTACTTGACATCTTGGGCTGCACCGCTTAATATTGGATTGTCAGGACAATAGAAAACGGTGCAAGCCCAATATTAAGTGGGCCTGGTTTTTTGTGGCTTAATCACTTAACAATATTAAGTATATAGCATTGGCCTCTTAATGTCAAGCCCTTATTCTTAATTTTATTAAGTGATTTTGAAAGGGACTTTATGGACATTATTTATTTTCTCGCTCACGCGCAGGAGGTCACTGGTTCGAGTCCAGTAGTCTCCACCAAAGAAAATCCTAGAGCCGCAATGGTTTTAGGGTTTCTTTTTGCCCACAAGATTTTGTGTTTGTTAGTAACATGTAAGTAACATCGCAATCCTCTAATCTTTCGAATTACTCCATTATATATTCTCAGATTAGCAACTTGCAGCGTGCCTATCAAGTCATCCATAATGCCCCATACCTGCTCCTCACTTTTTTGAAAATATAGATTTTTGCATAGTTGACTTGCATATATAAAATGACCCGCCCTCAATTGAGAGCGGGGTCATTTTAATGCTTGACGATATGTTCATAGTAGAGTTTGAGTTTGTCGGGGTTGGCGTCCTCGTCATCCAGAAATGCCCTGGTGATCGAAACATAGAAGTCCAGGGTATTCGCCGATGTTTTTTGGATGGCCTTGCAATAGTCAGAATAGATCATATTTATTGCAGCCCAAAATTGCGCCGGGTCTCCAGGTATGTTTCTTTGGGCCATGATCTGTTTAACCTGCTCCAGAGTCCAGTGCGGCCCTTTTGTTCCGTCGGCGTTTACCATATGAGATGTCCAGTCCTCTGCGTCAGCTAGAGTGAACGATTTATTAGATTGCAAATTGCTAGTTCTTGGGCGCTGGCCCTCCCACTGGCAAATCGCCTGATAGGCTCCGTTATATGTTGCCAGTCTGTCAGCCATACGGTCAGATGGTTCCTCGCCCATACACTCGGCAATTTTTAGCAGTAGCCAACCACGAGCTTCAGTTTCGCCCATAGGGCCACCCCCTTACTCCATCTCCATCTCGTTCATCAGACGCCGGATGGCGTCACGCTCACGTTCAGTTGAGGCATTATCCATCATCGTCTGTAGCTTATCCATCATGTCAGGAGATGCGTGTCGAGAATATCTTCCATCCCGGCTATAACGTCCCATGGAATCCCGCTTCCGGCCACGGTAGCTGGATCCTCTGCCATAGGTGCCGCGCATATCAGCCTCCCAATCGCCGGCCCGGCTGTAGCTGCCATCCTCTTCAAACATTTCAATCTTGTATGTCTTCTCAATGCCGCTCAGCATATTCTTGATGATCTCTACATCACCGATAGCAATTTTCCCGTCTTTGATGGAATCAGACAGGAGATCGCAGAGGATTTCTCTGACTTCACTGTATTCTCTCATGTTTTTCTCCTTTCACGCGATGCGCTCAACAATAAAATTACTGTTGGCTACCAGAATAGGCTGTGTGCTGGTGTTCTTTGCGGCGACGGTGACACAGCAGCCACGAGGGACATCCACCACAGCGGAAACATAAATATTGAAGAAATCCTCTGCGGCAGCCGGGGTGACGGTAGCGGTGGAAGCGTTCAGCGCCTCACCATTGATGGAGATCGCTGCCGTGATGGCCTCCACGGTCCCACCGGTAGGGATAGCAATATTCGCTCCAAAGGACACTTTGAATTTTGCCCGGCACTGGTTCGTTAGCCCGCGAAGAGTCACAAGTCCAGCGCCTTCCCGATGCACAATGCAGGGCTTGCCCGTGTTGGCCTCCTCAGTAAAAGGCACGTTCTGACCAGCGGCAACGGTTACGATTGCGCTGTTGCTGTATTTAGCCATAAACTTCATTCCTTTCAAAAAGATAGCGGCGAGGCTGTTGCCCCGCCGCATGGTTCAAAATCGGCACGGGGCCGAACATGTAAGCCTTTCTTACAAGTTGATGTATTGGGTTTTAGCAGCCGCAGCCGCAGGGATTGCAGCCACATCCGGCATAAGGATTGGGCACCTGATAGGCCGGGACCGGCATGGGATTGATGCGGCGGATCAGCTCGGCAGTCTGCGCCTCCTGATTGGCGGTGAAGAAAGCGTTCTGAGCCGCCTGAGAAGCCTGGAACTTCAGGCTCTGGTTTTCAGCCGTCAGAGTAGCAATCTTGTCCTGGGTCAGGAAGTCCAGGATTGCGCGGCTGTTGGCGTTGGCGTTGTCGATGATGTCCCGCGTGCTGTTCTGGATGGTGTTGCGGGTATCGCAAGCCTGAGTTGCCATGTCGTACCGGACGCCGTCAATGCTCCGCTGGGTATCGCAGCAGCACTGCGCCAGCTGGGCGCCGATGGCGTTAAAGCCCGCCTGCGTCTGATAGCCCAGGTTGCACACAGCGGTATCCACGCCATGGAAGCCGTTGCTCACGGCATCCCGGATGGAGGTCTGGCCGTTCTGGAGACCGTTCAGGGCGAAGCCCTCGTTGATGTCCGCCCTGGTGGCCCAGCCCTGACCAGAGGGAGAACCCAGGCCATTGCCGGAGTTACCACCCCAGCCGCCGCCATAGCCGCCCCAGCCGAACATACCGAAGATCAGGAACAGGATAATCCAGGAGGCCCAATCGCCGCCCCAGCCGCCGAAACCGCCGTTTCCGCCCTGATAGGCAGGAGTCACGGGCATGGTCATCACAGCGCCGTCAGAAGAAAGACTCATTGTGTTATCTCCTTTGTAGATTTATTTTCAAAACCCGGCCGGGATTTTGATTTAATGTAAGAAATACAAACTGTACTTTGCAAAATCACAAGAAAAATGTGAAGTACACTTTGCAAATTCACTTCACATTCTGCGGAAAGTGAAGTTCACTTCTTCACTTCCCAAACATCCCCCGCACCCCCTCAAACATCCCCTGCATCTGCTGGGCCTGCTTTTGGATTTGGTCAAGCTGAGCTTGTGTCAGCTCCCCGCTGGACACTTTTTCGTTGATAATTGCGTTGGGGTCTTTGCCGCGCATTTGTTGCATAAACTGCACAAATTGCTGTACCATGTTGGATTGACGATTTCCTCCCATTGCATTGAAAAAGGGGTTCATTCCGCATCCTCCTTTGTGGTTGTTTTCTTTGTGGTTCTGACAGGCATCTCCTTTACCACTGTTAGCTCATTCAGACGAGCCTCCAGAGCTTCCACGCGGGATAGTGGTGCATACTCTACTACAGGGGGCTGTGAAGCCTGCACAGGCTTTTGAGTGCGCTCCACAAGATCATAGACTTTGATGGACGGCTTGCCAGAAGCGTCTGCTTGCTTGAGATAGATGGTGGGAGCGTTGCTGTCCCAAAGCGCCACGGCGCTGTTGGGGGCCACCAGATAGGCCATTGCCTCCGCTTCCCCGCTCACCCATACAATGCTTTGCCCACCAGTCTGCGCCTGCTGGGGCTGTACTTGCGGAATTTGCTGGGGAATGGGCTGATACTGTGCCCCACGAAGCTGTGCAAGCTGGTCCGCCATAGGCGGCTGATAATACGGCTGATAGCCGGGCATATATTGATATGGCATACTCAATCCTCCATCCAGTAATACAACACGGTCTTTCCGCCGCTGTTCCAAGTATCTACGATGCGCCCGTCAAAGACGCAGACGATGTGAGTGTCCAAGGCCAGCAGATAGACGCCATAGGGATGCTCATGAGCGAACTCCTGTACAGTCATATCCTCGTACTCCGGCAGATAGCGCCGCCAGCCTTTACGGCGGAGATATTTGCCCCAAACGGGATTTCCTGACGGCATATCTGCGGCAAGGTAGCCCTCCCAGCATAGCCCCCAATAGGTGGTGTCCCAATCCTGATCTAGGGCAACAGAAATTGCCCTGACGGTGCAATCGCCTACGTTCTTTCCGTCTCTATTGGCGTTGTAATATTCAAACGTACTGTTTCCTGTCATCATAAAAAAGCTCGTTCTGCCGGATAAACCCTTCAAGGCCGGAGAAGTCTCCCTCCGCCGCATACTTCTCGCAGGTGTCTCTTGCTGCGGGCTCCGTAAAGCCGCAGGCCACCAGACGGGCAATCAATTCAGAACCGTTCAAAATCAAAATCAACACGTCCTATTACAATAATTATTGGTTGGAAGTCCAGCATCCGGCTGGGCTTCTTTCCGTCTCATGCCTAAGCTACAATAAGGGGAGCAACTGGCTGACCAACACGTCCTTGGGCTTAGATGTCCGTTGATAAGACTGTCAGCCATCCTCTTATTGCAGCGTTCGATTTGAGCAGGTTGAGCCATAGAGTTCGCGTCACCCAATAGATTGAATCGGCAATGAGAAAAAGATGGATTCCGGTTGCAAATTCGTATGGGAGGCAGATACATGAACTCTGTTGGTATCGACATCTCCAAAGGCAGGAGCACGATTGCCGTCATGCGTCCCTTTGGAGAGATTGTCATCTCACCCTTTGAAGTGCGCCACACCGACAGTGAACTGAGCGAGCTGGCAAGGCGGCTCAAAAGCCTAAACGGTGAGACTCGTGTGGTCATGGAGGCCACAGGGAACTACCATGCGCCGGTGGCAAAGCTGCTTCACGATGCAGGGTTATATGTTTCCGTTGTCAACGCAAAACTGGTGCATGGCTACGGGAACAACGATCTGAGGCGTGTCAAGACCGACCGAAAGGATGCCGTAAAGCTGGCGAACTATGGTCTTGACCGCTGGCTTACTTTGCCGAGATATGTCCCGGAGGAAAATACCCGGCTATTGCTGAAGAACTGCTATCGCCAGTACCGACAGTATTCCAAGGTGCAGACTGTGTTGAAGAACAATCTGATTTCCTTGCTGGATATGACCTTCCCAAATGCAAATCGCCTGTTTGTTAGTCCTGCCCGTGCAGATGGAAGTGAGAAGTGGGTGGATTTTGTAGCGGAGTTTTGGCATTGTGAATGCGTCTCTGAACGCTCCCTAAAGTCATTTGTGAACAAGTACTGGCGATGGTGCCGAAAGCATGGGTACAACTTCAGTGAAGAAAAAGCACACGCCATTTACGATGAAGCCAGCGGACACATTGGTGTCATGCCGAAATCTGAAACCACAAAGCTACTTGTGGAGCAGGCTGTATCTCAGCTTAGCGCTACTTCCGCTGCGCTTGCTGCGCTCAAACAGGAGATGCAATCCCTGTCCTCTCAGCTGCCGGAATATCCTGTTGTCATGGGCATGTTTGGGGTTGGCCCGATTCTTGGGCCACAGCTCATAGCCGAAATTGGGGATGTTCGCCGCTTTTACTCCAAGAAAGCTCTCGTTGCTTATGCCGGTATTGATGCCCCACCGAATGACTCTGGTGATGTGATCGGTAGGCACAAGAGCATGAGCAAGGTAGGTGCATCATCGCTACGCCGGACACTATTCCTTATCATGAGCGCCTATTTGCAAAACTCGCCGCCGAATGAACCTGTCTACCAGTTCATGGACAGAAAGCGGTCTGAGGGAAAACCTTACCGCGTCTACATGATGGCATCCGCGAATAAGTTCCTGCGGATCTATTACGCCACAGTGAAAGCCTATCTGGAAACATTAGAGCAGTTCTGACCTCATTGTGTTGCATAGCATTGGCTGGCCGCCGTTTCATTTTGAGATGCAAAGCGGCTTGAATAGGTGCACCGATTTTCAGCTACTTACAATGTTTGCTTTTTCTTCTTGACAAAACTTAGCAGGTCTTATATAAAAGATCAGGAGGCCGCAAGGAGGGCGGCGACGTGTACCAGCCCTTGTCCCTTACGTCCTCCTGATGATATTTTCGCAAAAAAAGACCCCGCCTGGGTGGTATCCAAACGGGGTTTAGGTGAAGTTATGTGAAATGTAGCTTCCGTGCAGTTCTTTCGACCTTTGAGACGATCCGTTTGACCCGGTAGGAAATGGTAGACCGCTCCCAGCCGAACTCCGCTGCAATGTCGATCTGCGGGACCTGGTCGATCAGGTAGCGCCGGGCAATGTCCGTATCATCATTCCCAAGATTAGCTTCCCGGATGGCCGTCTCCATCTCGGAGCGCATAAGGCTATCCAGGCTATCCGGTAATCTGACACGGGCTGTTGCCACAGTTTCACGTCCTTTCGATCAGCTCCCAAAGCCGATGACACATAGTGCACATCTGCTGCCGGGTAACGGGCTGGGAGAGCATCAGGTCCCCCTCGCTGTTGCCCGTCAGGATGCCGTTTGCAACGGCCCATTCCACGCCCGCCTTGTGGGCGCCGCTGGGTGTATTGTCCATGATCTTGACCTCCAGTCTCTTCTTGAACTCTGCCCACTTCTGGGCGTTCACCAAGTACGACGGGCAGTGCTTTCCTGTCACATCAAAGTGACGGTACACGTTCTCAATGGGGATGCCGTACTTTTCCATCAGTGCCCGGCCCAGGGCGGCAGCGTTGGCAAGAGTTGCTTCGCTGGCCTGATAGACACCGTTCCGGATGGTGTCGCACATCTCAATGGAAAGGCTGTTGGTGTTGGTGATAACACCATACATGGTGCCGCCACCAGTCTTGTCGGCGTTGGCGTACTTGCTGCCGCCGACGGACCATGCCACTTTTAGATCAGGCACAGACCGCCAGACTGTAGTATCATCGACAAAGTAGTGGGCGCTGGCCTTGACGATGTTGTTCTGAAAATACTTTGCGTTGTTTGCCGCCATGTCCCCGTCATTTCCGGTGTAGTGGTACACTAGATACCGGATTTGGCTGGCCGCCCGGGAACCGCCATAGTTCCTGGGGTTGGCCAGCTGCTCCTTCAGCGTGTAGCTCATTTACTGTCACTTCCCAGCTGCTTGATTACCTGGTTGGCTCCGGTAGCAGCCAGGCCGCTCACAATGCCCACAGCCGCCGCGGTGATGTAGTCCGTGGCTGGGAAGTCAGGCATGAGGAACATACCTACCACGCCCAGCACAGCGCCGCAGACGCCGCAGATGATGGGGATGAACTTGCTGTCCAGAGAGGACGCTTTCACGCCCTGCCCGATCAGCAGGCAGATGACGGTGATAGCCGCCACTCCGGTGATGCCAAGAGAGGAAATGTCCATATCAGACCTCCCGATTACACTCGGATGGCCTTGACGGCATAACCGTCTGCATCATAGGTCACATCAAACTTTCCGCGCTTGGTATTCTGGCGAACCACTTGTCCGGCAAGCGCCTGATTTCGGCCCATGTCTACCTTGTCCAGAAGAGGCTCCTTTTCCTCGCCGGGAAGGAATCCCCCCGCCATCTCTGCCTCGGTCCATCCGCCATCGGGGTTCTTTTCGGGGTTCAGAGAGAATCCGGCGCCAGCCTCAACCAGCAGCTTGTTGGCTTCCTCCGCAGTAATCTTGCCGCTCTTGAAGTCATCGATGATGTTATTGATGGTCTTGTTCATGATTGGTAGCTCCTTTCAAATATCCGGCTTGACCGCCGGTTTCTAATGATGTAAGATGTTATTGCCCGTTGTGCAGACATGTGCTGTTTTGATAGCGCTCCCTCCGCGTTAAGTCGCAATGGACGGAGACAACGAATACTACGGGCTTGCGGCGCTCCTTCGGGGGCGTCGCTTTTTTACAGCCCAATGCGAGCCAGAATAAACGCAATCACAGCCGCAAGCACCGCCCACACGGACTTGTCCACGATGGCCTCCCACCGCTTTTTCGGCTTGGCCTGCTCGGCCTCTTGCCATGCGATCAGCCGGTCCAGCTTCTCCATGATGTTGTCGTACTGCTCATTCCGGGCGGCCTCCGCCTTTTCCAGTTCCCGCATCCGGTCAAAGAGTTCTTTGTGAGTGCTGCGGGATGCCTCCCGCCATTCCGACATCTGCTTTTCCAGTATGTTGGCTTTCTGGAGTCCCAGACAGTCCCTCTGCGGGTCCAGAATACACTTCTCGTCAGCCATTAGGACCTCCTTACTCTGCCGCCTCCGCAGTCATCATCTTGCTGAGGGTGCTGTATTCCTCCGGGGTCAGCCTGTCGGCGGCAAGATACACGTCCATCTTTTCCAGGAGGCCCTCGGTCCGCCCCCGGTCAATCAGCAGTTTGCAAAGATTGTATACAGTTGTCATGGTCCTGCTCCTTTCTTGTCATACAGTGGTTGTGGTGAGTTCCAACATACACAGGCGTTCCTCATGGTCTGCCAGCATATCAAGGGTAATGTCCTCGGCTCCCGGTTCCGGCTCCGGCAACCCATCCTCCACGGTGATCTGCCCTTGATAGGCTTCAGCCTGGGCGATGGCGTAATTCGCCTCCGTGTAAGGCATCGTAACACCGGACAGCACCGTCTCGATATCCGGCTCCTCGGGAGTGCCGTGATTGACCTCCGTTGCCAGCTGATATTTAATGATCTTCATGTGCCCTCCTTCCAGTATTTCAAGAATAA
>OHNY01000066.1_pt1 | contig 32762 bp, 28 predicted proteins | sample 1569671 | NCBI WGS metagenome assembly OHNY01 (sample SAMEA3879523, study PRJEB24766) | human gut metagenome | biome: human-associated habitat; feature: feces | place: USA | collected 1985/1987
CGGCCGAAGCGCAAATCATGTTGGGCACTTGTTCTGCCAATGCGCTCAGTACGGCAGCAGAGGCGTTACGGGTGGCGTCGCCTGTTTTCTGTTTGATGGCCGTCCAGTCTACCTTGGGGGCTGCACCGCTGAACCATTCTGCCTGTTGTGCGGCCTTTTCGGGATGGGCGGAAGCCCATGCTTTTTCTTCTTCCACGCGGGCGGCTACGATACCTTTCAGTTCTTCGGCACGTTTGGCGTAAAGTTCCTTCACGTCGTCGAAAATCACGAACGGATTTTCCGGGTCTGCACCGAGGTTCACCATGGTGTTCTTATAGGCATCTCCACCGAGAGGGGCACCGTGCGTCTTGCAGTTATGTTCGTAAGAGGAATTGTCGTCCTTGCGGGCACCCTTACCCATGATGCACTTGCCGATAATCAACGTAGGACGTTGGTTCTCTGCCTTGGCTGCATTCAGTGCTTCGCGAATCTGTTCGCAGTCGTTACCGTTGATTTCAATGACGTTCCAGTTCCATGCACGGTATTTCATGGCCGTGTCTTCGGTCGTTACATCCTTGGTTTCGGTAGAAAGCTGGATGTCGTTGGAGTCGTAGAACATGACCAGGTTGTCCAAACCGAGGCAGCCGGCAATACGGCCGGCACCTTGGGAGATTTCTTCCTGAATGCCTCCGTCGGAAATATATGCGTAGATAGTCTCTTTGGCAAAAGTCGGATTACCGGTACGTGCGGCCAAGAACTTGGCAGCGATGGCGGCACCTACGGCAAACACGTGTCCCTGTCCCAACGGGCCGGAAGTGTTTTCGATGCCACGCATTACGTCTACTTCGGGATGGCCCGGGGTGGGGGAGCCCCACTGGCGCAACTGTTTCAGTTCATCCAATGTGAACTTACCGATAAGCGCCAACTGGGAATAGAGCATGGGAGCCATGTGGCCGGGGTCGAGGAAAAAACGGTCGCGTCCTTCCCATTTCGGATTAGCCGGGTCGTACTGCAAAAATTCAGAGTACAATACATTGATGAAATCGGCACCACCCATTGCACCGCCCGGATGGCCGGATTTGGCTTTTTCAACCATGGACGCAGCCAAGATACGGATGTTGTCGGCTGCGTGGTTCATTACTTGTTTACTATTCATATTCATTAAATTTTAAATTGAATCCATACTTAAACAGTTTTAAAGCCTGTCTTTTGTATTTTATAAGGACAAAGATAATGGTTTTCTTCCGAATATTTATCTTTTGAACCGAACGGCTGCTTCTTCAATGGGCAGTCCGGCCTTATAGTTTTCAATATATTTGTTGAAGCCTTCCACGTCCTCTGCTGTGGGTGAAACCTCTACGCCTGCATCACCGGCAAAGACATGTTCATCCAAGAAGTCTGCCAGTGATTGTTTCTTTTCGTTGTTTACAAGGTAGGAACCCAATAGGGCGATACCCCATGCACCGCCTTCTCCGGCTGTTTCCATGACAGATATCGGAGAATTTATGGCTGCTGCCAAAACCCGTTGGCCTACTCCCTTGGTACGGAACAAGCCCCCGTGGCCGGTAATCCGGTCCACTCTGATTTTTTCCTCGTTGAAGAGGATATCATTTCCTATTTTAAGAACACCGACAGAAGCATACAAATGGGCTCTCATGAAGTTGGCCAGATTGAATTTGTCATTGGCTGAACGCACGAACAAAGGTCTGCCTTCGGCAAGTCCAGTGACGGGTTCTCCGGAGAAATAATTGTATGATACGAGTCCTCCGCAATCCGCATGACCTGTAAGTGCGTGGTTGTAAAGCTTGCCGTATATGTCGTCCATATCGACGGGCTGGCCCTGAAGTTCTTGGAACTCCTTGAAAAGGTTGACCCATGCGTTGAGGTCGGAAGTACAGTTGTTACAGTGTACCATGGCGACGAGGCTTCCGTCCGGCGTGGTGACCATGTCTATCATCTCGTAAGGTTTGGACAGTTCCTTTTCCAATACGATCATGGAGAACGAAGAAGTTCCGGCCGAAACATTTCCGGTACGTTGTTTGACGGCATTAGTGGCCACCATACCGGTTCCCGCGTCACCCTCTGGGGGACAAAGCGGTATGCCTGCTTTCAAATTGCCGGATACGTCCAGTCTTTTGACCCCTTCAGGAGTAAGGCAACCTGCATTTTCTCCGGCATTCAATACTTTGGGGAGAATGTCTTCCAGTTTCCATGAATATCCTTTGGGGGCAACCAGTTTGTCGAATTTAGCTACCATTTCAGCCGAATAGTTCTTGGTGGCCGGGTCGATGGGAAGCATGCCGGATGCATCGCCAATACCCAATACCTTTTCACCCGTAAGTTGCCAGTGTACGTAACCTGCAAGTGTAGTCAGGAAATCTATCTCGTTGACATGTTTTTCGTTGTTCAGTATGGCCTGATATAAATGAGAGATGCTCCATCTGAGAGGGATGTTGTAGACAAAAAGCTCGGATAGAGCTGCAGCGGCTTGCCCGGTGTTGGTGTTTCTCCATGTACGGAAAGGAACCAGAATCTCTTCATTCTTATCAAATGCCATGTAGCCGTGCATCATAGCGCTGACGCCAATGGCTGCCAAGGTCTCTATCTCTGTGTCATATTGCTTTTTTACATTGGCACGGAGATCGGCATAACAATCTTGCAGTCCATACCATATTTCTTCTATACTGTATGTCCAAAGGCCATCTACCAACTGGTTTTCCCAAGTATGACTTCCTTGGGCGATAGGGTGGTTCTCAGGGTCGATCAGGACCGCCTTGATTCGTGTAGAACCGAATTCTATACCCAGGATAGCTTTTCCGGTTTCGATGGTTGACTTAGCATCTGTTTTCATATTTAACCCTATAAATTAAAGTATAACAATAATAAATGAATAAATTAAAAGTGCTGCAAACGATTGCTCGCCGAGCACTTTTAATTTTAAATCCTTTGCTGGTATGCTATTAGCAAAGTGCTTTGTTCAGCATATAATACACTTCGTTCATACGGAGTTCCTTCTTGAACTCGCTGATGGTGGTGTCTTTGTTGATGTGTACCATTTCGATACCGGAGATTTCGGCGTAGTCTTCCCAATATTCGGCTGTCAAGTCGTATGAGAAGCAAGAATGGTGTGTACCACCGGCCAAAATCCAGGCACCTGCGCCGATTTCGAAGTTCGGCATGGGTTTCCACAATGCGGAAGCTACAGGGAGCTTGGGCAGAGGTTTCGGTTCGATACATTCTACATCGTTTACAATGAGGCGGAAACGGTTGCCCAAATCCACTACGGTGGCAGTACATCCTGTACCTACTTTAGACGTGAAGACCAAGCGGGCTGTCTGGCTCTTGCGAATACCAATGCCGAGGAAGTGTACTTCCAAACGAGGCTTTTGAGCTGCAATGAGCGGACAAACCTCCAACATGTGAGCTTGCAGGATAGAACTGTTCTCTCCATTGAAATTCAATGTGTAGTCCTCCAAGAATGAGCAACCTGTAGGCAAACCTTGGTTCATTACCCATACCGTACGGTAGAGAGCGGCAGATTTCCAGTCGCCTTCGGCTCCGAAACCATAACCATCGGCCATCAAACGTTGTGAAGCCAAGCCGGGAATCTGGTCGAAATGACTGCCGTCTGTTTGTCCCAAGTCATCGAAGTTTGTTGTAAAGCCTTTGGCTCCTTTGGCTTTCAAGATGGCTCGCAGGGAGAGTTCAGCCTTAGCTGAGTTCCACACCTTTTGATAAGCTTCTGTGGTCTTGTCTTCCAATGCGGCATCGTGGTCATATTCATTAAAATAGGTTTTCACTAAAGCTTCTACATCGGCATCTTTTACTTCCGTATGATATTGCATCAGTTCGCTAACCGGACAGTAGTCTACATGATAACCCATGCGCTGTTCTGCTTCGACTTTATCCCCATCTGTTACGGCTACATTGTTCATCTGATCGCCGAAACGGATAATCAACATGTCTTGTGCATCAGCCCATGCGGCACAAACACGCATCCATACGGCAATCTTGTGCTGAGTATCCTCATCTTGCCAATAACCTACAACTACTTTACGGCGGATACGCATACGGGTACAGATGTGTCCGAATTCGCGGTCGCCGTGAGCAGATTGGTTCAAGTTCATAAAGTCCATATCCATGGTATCCCAAGGTATCTCTTTGTTGAACTGAGTGTGGAGGTGAAGCAACGGCTTTTTCAGTTGTTGCAAACCGTGTATCCACATTTTAGCCGGTGAGAACGTGTGCATCCACGTGATTACGCCAATGCACTTTTCGTCATTGTTGGCCGCTTTAAATACGGCTTCCACTTCTTTGGACGAATTGGCCGTTCCTTTATATACTACTTTAACGGGGAGTTTGCCGGAGGCATTCAAACCGTTAACCATTTGAGTGGAGTGACCGTCGACTGCTACTACTGCGTCACCACCGTACAGAAGCTGTGCTCCCGTAACAAACCATACTTCATATTGATCAAATGCGTTCATGATAAAAATTTTAAATTGTTAAAGATTTGTTAGTTAATATACTTTGTTTATTTCTTTTTCTGTCCGTAGTAAGCGTTCGGTCCGTGTTTACGGTTATAATGCTTCTCGATGAGCAGCGGATTCATTGTGGTTTCGGGGTTTACCATAAAGGACACGAAAGCCATTTTGGCACACTGCTCCATCACTTTGGCATTGTAAACGGCATTGGCCGGACTCGTACCCCAACTGAACGGACCGTGATTCTTTACCAATACTCCCGGTGTGTGGTCAGGGTTAATCCCTTCAAACCGTTTAACGATAACATTGCCGGTTTCCAACTCATATTGTCCTTCTACTTCTGCCTTTGTCATGTCGGAGGTGCAGGGGATAGCTTCGTGGAAATAATCGGCGTGTGTCGTCCCGATATTGGGGATGTCTTTGCCGGCCTGAGCCCATGCGGTAGCATAAGTGGAGTGGGTGTGGACTACTCCTTGAATGTTCGGGAAAGCTTTGTAGAGGACAAGATGTGTCGGTGTGTCGGATGAAGGATTCAATTCTCCTTCTACCACTTTACCGCTTTCCAAATCTACCACAACCATATCCGAGGCTTTCATCGTATCATAGTCCACGCCGCTCGGTTTGATGACTACGAGTCCCTTTTCACGGTCTATGCCTGATACATTACCCCATGTGAAGATAACCAAACCTTGTTTCACTAAATCAAGATTGGCTTGATATACCTTTTCTTTGAGTTCTTCTAACATAGTTCATAATTTAAATTTAGGGGCTTTACGGTAAGCGTTCTCGTTGAACTTATATAAAGCGGCTCCCCGTTTTGACCCTGTTTTATCAATCTTATCTGTTTTTTCGATATAGTTCAAGTCTGCAACCCGTTTGCGGAAATTCCGTTTATCTAAAGGTTCTCCGTAAATGGCTTCGTACAAGCTTTGTAGTTGGAACAGAGTGAACAGGCTTGGCAAAAGGTTGAAACCGATGGGTTCGGAAGAGGCTTTCTTTTGCAGCATAATTCGGGCTTGTTTTACCATTTGGGGATGGTCGAAAACAAGTGGTGGAATTTCGTTGATTTCTGCCCAATGCGCATTATGTTGCTGTACCAGATTCCGGTCATATTCATTGATGTTGATTAATGCATAATATGCCACGGATATTACTCTCTCCCCCGGGTCACGGTCTACTTCTCCGAAAGTTCCGACCTGTTCCATATATACGTTTTCGAGGCCGGTCAGTTCCGCCAAAACTCTTTTGGCTGCATCGTCTACGCTTTCACCGTCTTGTACGAATCCACCCATTAAGGACCAACTTCCCTTTGCCGGTTCGAAATTCCGCTTGAGCAAGAGCAGTTTTAAACTGCCCTTGTCAAAGCCGAATATGATGCAATCTACGGAAACGTAGAATTGAGGGTTTATATTATAATAGGTGGTCATTATCTATGTTTGTATTACCAGAAATAAGCATAGAATAAAGCACAGAGAACGATGACCCCCAAAGAAGCTATAACATCCCATACGTTCCAACTTTCACGGATGGTCTTCTTGTAATCGCCTGTAAAGGTGATAGCAGCAATCTGTTCAGCAGATGGTTTCGCTGTGAACATTGATACAATGTACATCAGGATGATGATGAATACGAGCAACCAAACCTCGAAGATGAGCCAATTGGTTTGCCAGAACCAACTGGTGTATTCCCAAAATGCACCATCCATAACCGCCTTACCGGAGTCGGTAATGACGTTGGTGAGCAAACGTACCATCCCGATTAAAAAACCGCCAATCAGTCCCCATTCACCAGCCTTCGGGGTGATTCTCTTGGAGAATATACCAAGAGTGAAGACGGCTACCATGGCTGGAGCGATCAAGGATTGGATATCTTGAAGGTATGAGTATAAGTTACCCATGTTCATCATGATGGGCATCCATGCCAATCCGAGAAGTACGACTACTACAGTAGCTATACGCCCTATCAATACGTAGTGGCTTTCACTCATGCCCTTTTTCATGGGCTTATAGAAATCCTCTGTAAACAAGGTGGCACAGCTGTTGAAGAATGCAGCTAAAGAAGCTACGAGTGCACAGATAAAACCGATAGTCACAATACCTTTAATACCAGCCGGGAGAATGTTCTTTACCATCATGGCAAAAGCTCCGTCGGTGTCATGGGTATTAGTGATATCCATGACAATACCACTACCGGCTTTTTGAGAAAGTGCAAAAGCTACCATACCGGGAATGAGGAACATGAAAACCGGAAGAAGTTTGAAATAACCGGCTGCGATTGTACCACGGCGCGCGCGTGCCATAACTTTACCGTTATCTTCACCTTTGGTTTGTCCGAGTACGCGTTGTACAATATGTTGGTCTGTACACCAATACCAGAAACCGATGATTGATGCACCTAGGAAGACCACATAACCAGGGAATTGCGGATACATGGGATCGGCGGGATCTGTGTGGAACATGTGAGTCGTTCCGAAACCATCGTGGGCGGCATTGCAGACTGTCATCATTTGTGACCAACCTTCAGTGATACTGCCATCACCTAACATGTTCAAACCAAGGAATAACACAAGGAATGAGCCTATGATAAGAATAGGAGTTTGGATAGCAGACAAAGTCATCACTCCTTTCATACCGCCGAATACCGTGAATATTGCCGTAATGACAATAAGGCCAATGGCACCATACCAGAACGGAAGTCCAAGGAGATATTCGAAAAAAATACCACCGGTAAAAGCTGTAACGGAAACTTTAGTCAGTACGTAAGCAATCAATGTAATGATGGACAACCATGAACCAGTACGCTGAGTGTAGCGGAACTTCAGAAAATCTGGCATGGTAATGATTTTTCCCATTTTATTATTCAACAGTTGGTAGAAAGGGACAAACAACCATCCCAATATCAGAATCATCCAACCCTGCATCTCCCAATGAGCCATGCCTACACCGTCTTTAGCTCCTGTGCCAGCCAAACCAACAAGATGCTCGGAACCGATGTTCGCTGCAAAAATAGCCGCACCAATAATGTACCAAGGTTCTCCCTTTCCGAAAAGATAGTCTTGGCTATCGGCTCTTTGCATTTTCTCTTTGTCTTTTTTAATGGAACGGTATACTGCCCATACAATCGCTATGACTCCGGTGGCGAGAACTAACCAATCGAGCCATATAAATTCACTTGAATTCCAATTCATGTCTTTGTTTTTGTTTGATGATATTAGTTAATGATAATTATTTCTCCACTGTGAATTTGAAAATACATTCGCTGTGATAAGTCTGTCCCGGCTCCAGTATTACCGAAGGCCATTCCGGTTTATTCGGACTATCGGGGTAGTGCTGGGTTTCGAGACAAACGGAAGCACGCTGGTTGTATACGATTCCTTTCTTTCCACTTAATGTGCCATCCAAGAAGTTTCCGCTGTAGACTTGAATGCCGGGTTCATTCGTATAAACTTCCAATGAGATTCCACTTGTAGGCGAAGTAAGCTTAGCTGCCAATTGGTTGATATCTCCTTGGGTGTTCAATACCCAATTATGGTCATAACCGTTGCCGTTTTTCAGTTGGATAAAATCAAATTTGTCTATATCCTGTCCTACGGCTTTCGGAGTAGTAAAATCCATTGGAGTTTCTTTTACCGTAACGATTTCGCCCGTAGTCATATATGTACTGTCTACAGGAGTATAGTTGTCCGCATTGATATATAAAATATGATCGGTAGCTGGTTGGGACGGATTGCCTGATAAGTTGAAATAAGAATGGTTGGTCATATTGATGACGGTCTTCTTATCTGTGGTTGCATCGTACTTTATGTCCAAGGCATTATCACCGCTTAGGGTATAGGTCACCGTTGCAGTTACAGCTCCTGGGAAGTTTTGGTCTCCGTCAGGAGAATACATCGTCATAGTCAGTGTCGTATCGTTCAACTGTTTTCCCTCATACACTTGATATTGCCATCCTTGAGGCCCTCCATGCAGACAATGGCCAAAATTATTGGTGGGCAATTGAACAGAATCCCCGTCAATAACAATTCTGCCTTTATTTATTCGGTTGGCATAGCGACCTATTGCGGCTCCGAAATCACTGGGTTTGTTAATGTAATCGGCTATACTGTCGAAACCTAACACGACATCGCGTAAGGAATCATTTTTGTCTGGTACCATAATAGATACGATTCGTCCGCCAAAGTTTGTGACACAAACTTCCATTCCATTGGAATTTTTAAGAGTGTACAAGCTTGTCGGTTTGCCTTTTACATCAGCTACGAAGTTCTGCGGATCAAGTCCTGAAACGGTTAAATTACTTTGAGGTTGTTGGCTGCATGAAGCCAAAAGAACTGTGATAAGTCCTACACCTAAGATTGCATTTCTTTCTTTTTTCATGGTGAATGAATTAAAAGATTTAAATTGAATGTAAAGTTACGACTTTATCTCGTATTTCTATTGCAAATATATATGTTTTTAGGCATAAGGTGTATGCCTTACACTTCTTTTTATTCTTTTTCTATGTTATAGTTTATTAAAAAACGTGCAGTCATAGAAAACTATGCTGGATAGGACATCGTTTTATTCAGTTGTGGGTTACGTTAATAAAAAGGGAATCACTACATTGTAATGATTCCCTTTTTCTACATAAATAAGATGCTAAGATTTTGTTTTTAGCAGAGTTTTCTGGAACCGTCTCCTATGACTACATCAATAATGACCGGTTCTTTACCGAATTTTTCTTTGAACTTCGATTTGACTACTTTTACGAAGTTGTCATAAAGTTCATCACTTACAAGATTGATGGTGCAACCTCCGAAACCTCCTCCCATAATACGAGAACCGGTTACGCCTTCTTCTTTTGCTATATCATTCAGGAAGTCCAATTCAGGGCAAGAAACTTCGTATTCTTTGCTCAGACCGTAATGGGTTTCGTACATTTTCTGTCCTACGGTTTCATAGTCGCCTTTCTCTAAGGCATCACAGACAGCCAAGACACGTTCTTTTTCGCCAATGACATATTTAGCTCGCATGAAATCCTCTGCCGATACTTCGTTCTTCACTTCATCCAACATCGCATAGTCTGCATCGCGTAAGCTCTTCACTTCAGGATGGTGCTTGTTGATGACTGCGGCTACGTTTTCGCAACTTCTGCGGCGGTCATTGTAGGGAGAACCTACAAGTTCGTGCTTTACACAAGAGTTTACTAATACCAATTTATAGCCCTTCGGATCGAACGGGAAGTATTCGAATTCACCGCTGCGGCAATCCAAACGCATCAGGCTGCCTGCTTTACCATGAACAGAAGCGAATTGGTCCATAATACCGCAATTGCATCCCAAATATTTATGTTCTGTAGCTTGTCCGACTTTAGCCAATGTCATTTTGTCTATTTTGTTTTCGCCGAACATATCGTTGAGTGCAAAAGCATATACGCTTTCCAGTGCTGCAGAAGAAGACATTCCTGCTCCGAGAGGAACATCGCCTGCAAATGCTGTATTAAAGCCTTCTACGGGAATACCCAATGCCATCATTTCCCGACATACGCCGAAAATGTAGCGGGCCCAACTTGCTTTCGGTCCTTTTTCATCGTCTAAAGAAAACTCTACGTAATCTTTCAAATCGATAGAGTAGGCACGTACGTTTCTTGTTCCATTTACTTTTATTTCAGCAATCATGCCTTGTTGAACAGCACCGGGGAATACAAATCCGTCATTATAATCAGTGTGTTCACCGATGAGGTTGATACGACCCGGAGAAGCATATACAGAACCGGTTGTTCCATCAAAGTGTTCAATGAAACGGCTTCTTACATCATCTATTGTCAATTTCATAATCCATTTATTTTATGAGGTTAATAAAAAGAGATTTTTCTTATCCTTTAAGTCCTACTTTAGAACCTTTCCAGCAGAACCAAATGACATACAGGTAGTAGATGAACATCATGCAGATAGCCATGCCTACACCTGTATGGTCTACTACGACACCCATCAACAAAGGCAGTGTGGCTGCACCGATTACACCCATGTTAATGATACCACTGGCAGCTTTTGTATGCGGACCCAATTCCTGTAAACCGAGGTTGAAGATAAGCGGCCACATCACGGAGTGGAACAAGCCGGCTGCCAACATGGCGTATACGGCTGCCATCCCCGGCAGAACGAATGAAATGCCGACGCATGCCGCACCTCCGAGAAGGCAAACCGTCAACAAATGGCGTGGTTGGTATTTGCTTAACACACCGGCACCGATGAAACGTCCAACCATCATACCGCCCCAATACAACGGCAGGAAGTCTTCGGCTTTACCGCCCAAATCAGGCTTGCTGTCGAAATAAGCAGACAACATGGACGGGATACCGATTTCCAATCCCATATACATAAAGATGGCAAAAGCACCGAACCATACGTGGGGGTATTTGAACACGCTCGATTTGTATTCTCGTGTGTCACCATTGTCGGCAGCTTGCTCTTCTTCTTTGATTTCCGGAAGTTTCAAGAAGTAAAGAATGATGCAAAGCAGGAAAGTAAAAATGCCCAATCCCAAGAAAGGAACGGTCACATCATTTCCGCTTAATTGATCTTCCGATTTACCTGCAATAATAAAATAGGTAATAAACATCGGAGCCAATGTCGTGGCTACAGAATTTAAGGCTTGGCTTAACGTCATGCGGAATGCACCTTTCTCTGGTGTACCTAATACCATTACGTACGGATTCGCTACGAGTTGCAACATGACGATACCCAATGCCACACAACACATACTGGCTAAGAAGATATTATAGATGGTCGTCTGGGCGGCATCCAAATTCGTTGATATACCAAAGTAATTGATTACGAAACCCAATCCGACAACGGCCAAGCCGAGAACCAATGTCATCTTATAACCAATCTTGTTCATCATGAGCGCAAACGGGATAGACAATGCGTAAGCCCCATAGAATGCCGAGTTGACAAGCTGTCCTTGAGCTTCTGTCAAGTTGAATACCGTTTTGCAGAATCCAATCATAGAGTTGTTCATTGTCGTTACGAAACCGATAAGGAAGCAAACGATAATGACCACCGTGAGAGCGAACGTGTAGTTCGGTTGTGTTTTTTGAGTCATTTGATAATTTGTTTTTTTAAGATTTGTTTGTCTATTATTGTTTCACTTATTTTTCAATTCCGAATTTATAGATTGTTGTTTGGGTATAAGTTTCGCCCGGTTTCAGAACTACAGACGGAAAGTAAGGGCGATTGGGGGAATCGGGGAAATGCTGGGCTTCAAAACAAATTGCGCTTCGACGCGGGAATGTTGCCCCTAACTGTCCCTTGTATCCGTCGGCCCAATTATCCGTATATACTTGAACTCCAGGTTCGGTGGTATAAACTTCCATTGTACGACCGGAAACAGGTTCGTATATTTTAGCTGCAAAACTCAGTTCGCCTACTTCTCTCTTATTGAGTACGAAGCAATGGTCGTAGCCGGCTCCATTCCGCGTCTGTTCGTCATCGGCATCTATGCGTTCGCCGATTTCATGCGAGGTTGTGAAATCAAAAGGAGTACCTTTTACAGGTTTGATTTCTCCTGTAGGAATAGAGGTGTTATCAATAGGAATGAAGTAATCGGCATTAATCTGACATTGCAGTTTTTCAATAGTAGGAGTGGGGTTGTCAATACCGGCCAGACTGAAGAAACCGTGGTTGGTCATATTGACGATAGTCGTTTTGTCGGTGGTTCCCTTGTATTTGATTACCAATTCATTGTCGTCGGTAAACGAATAAACGACATTCATGTCCAATTTCCCGGGAAAACCTTCTTCGCCGTCTGCGAAGACGTAATGCAGGCGCAATGTCCGTTCGTCCGTTTGCTCTGCGTCCCATACGCGGGCATGACATCCGGTGGGACCACCGTGGAGACTATTCGGACCATTGTTGATCGTCAATGAATACTCTTTTCCTTCTAACGTAAATTTACCTTTACAGATACGATTACCGTAACGGCCTATCAGAGTACTGAGGAATGGCTCCGGACTACTGATGACCTCCTGGATGTTGTCATGTCCTTGAATGACATTTGCCATTTTTCCGTCACGGTCAGGAACCATAATGGCAACCAGTGCTCCTCCGTAATTTGTAATGGCAACTTCACAACCCTTATTGTTTCTCAGAATAAACAAATCTGTTTGTTTGCCCTGAACTTCTGCTTGAAAATCTTCTCTCTTAAGACCACTAATATTTTTTAAACTCATCCGACTTATGATTTAAAGTTAAATTATCGTTATGCAAAATAAGAAAAAAACTTTCTTATTGCAAAAGATTTCGGGGAAAAAGATGATGCAGAAATGAGAAGATTTGCAGATTATGCTTGTTCCGGGTGATAAAAGGCTAAAAAGTCGGCCACAATGAACGTGCTACCTCCTACGAAAATCAGATCCTTTTCCGTAGAAGATTGCCGTGCCGCCTGAAAGGCAGACCTTACGTCGGGCCAGGAAGTTCCTCTTAATCCGGCTTCTTTAGCAAGTGTTTGAAGAGTGTGTTCGTCAAGCGCCCGTTTGACGTTTGCTTTCGTGAAATAATAGGTAGCGCATTGGGGAAGCTGTCGTAGAACGGAATGAATGTCTTTGTCATTTACCATACCTATTACAATGTGGAGCTTATCGGCCTGGACACCTCTCAGTTGGTCGGCAATATAACTTATCCCCCCTGTGTTATGTCCTGTATCGCAGATTATGGTGGGGGACATTCCGACTTGTTGCCAACGGCCTCGTAGGCCGGTGAGTTTGCAAACTTGCCCGAAGCCGAGCCGGATATGCTCTTGTGCGATAGTATAACCGGCTTTTCGAAGTTCGTCGATAGCCGTGAGTATGGTTGCCGTATTCTTTTCCTGGCAGAGTCCACCCAGTTCGCCTATAAAACTTCCGTAATGAAGAGTCTCGTACACACGTGTATTGCCTTCCGAACGGGATGAGATGACTTCATGCTCTTCTTCTGCAAATCTTATTGGAGCATTCATCTCCAGTGATTTATCCTTGAAGACCTTTTTCGTTTCTTCGGTAGTCTCGCCGATGACCACTGGAACTCCGGGCTTGATGATTCCTGCTTTCTCTCCGGCAATTTTCGTAAGGGTGTTTCCCAGAAATTGCACATGGTCTAAGCTGATATTGGTAATGACGGACAAATCCGGAGTAATGATGTTGGTGCAGTCCAAGCGTCCTCCCATGCCTACTTCGATAACGGCCACATCCACTTCGGCCTTCGCAAAATATTTGAAAGCCAAAGCCGTGGTCAATTCAAAGAAAGAAGGGTGCAGAGGCTCGAAGAAAGAGCGTTCGTCTTCGACAAAAGAAACCACTTCGCATTCCGGTATCATTTTTCCGTTTACCCGTATGCGCTCCCTGAAATCGGTCAGGTGAGGTGACGTATAAAGGCCCACTTTGTAACCTGCGGTTTGAAGTATGGCTGCCAATGTATGGCTGCACGAGCCCTTGCCGTTAGTGCCCCCCACGTGGATGGTTCTGAATTTGCGGTGAGGATGACCAAAATGTTCATCCAACAGCAAAGTGTTGCTTAGTCCTTCTTTGTAAGCTGTTCCTCCTACATTTTGGAACATGGGCACACTGTCGAACAAGTATGTTGTGGCTTCTTTATACGTCATCTCCTTATTTATAGCTTTTATTCAAAATAGCTTTTGAACTTTCTGAATATCTTTTCCTTAATGGAAGGATTCGGAGCGAAGTTGTCACTCTTCTTCATCTCTTCCAACGTCTTCTTTTCGTCTTTGCTCAAAGCTTCCGGAATATACACACTGATATTTACGATAAGGTCTCCTGTACCGTATCCGTAACCTTGTACGGCAGGCAGCCCCTTGCCTCTCAAGCGTACCACCTTGCCCGGTTGTGTGCCCGGTTCTATTTTGATTTTTACTTTTCCGTCGATGGTCGGGATTTCCGCATCGCCGCCCAATGCCGCAGTGGGGACATCCAAAAGTAAATTGTATATCAGATTATTGTCTTCCCGTAAGAGTTCCTTGTGCGGTTCTTCTTCGATATAAACTTGAATGTCTCCCGGGACTCCGTTACGTCGGGCAGCATGGCCTTTTCCCGTGACGGTGACGACCATGCCGTCTCCTACGCCGGCGGGAATTTTCACTTCAATGACTTCTTCGCCGTTGACGACACCTTCCCCTCCGCATTCTTTGCACTTATTCTTTATGATGGTTCCTTCTCCGCCACACGTGGGGCAAACAGCTTGTGTTTGCATCATGCCGAAAATACTCTGTTGGGTTTTCACGACGAAGCCGTTACCATGGCATGTCGGGCATGTCTCGGTAGCACCGCTGCCTTCAGCTCCGCTCCCGTGGCAATGCGGGCAGGCCACTTTCTTTTTGACCTTGAATTTCTTGGTTACTCCTGTGGCTATTTCCTGAAGCGTCATTCTCACTTTAAGGCGAAGGTCCCCCCCCCTGTATTGGGGCTTCCGAACTCTGCCGCCTCCACCGAAGCCACCAAATCCGCCATGGCCTCCGAAAATGTCGCCAAACATAGAGAAAATATCATCCATGTTCATTCCGCCGCTTCCGAATCCGCCTGCACCATTTACGCCTTCCGGTCCGAACTGGTCGTAGCGGGCACGTTTTTGCGGGTCGCGGAGCACGTCGTATGCTTCTGCTGCTTCCTTGAATTTGGCTTCGGCTTCCTTGTCATCCGGATTGCGGTCGGGATGATATTTGATAGCCATTTTCTTATAAGCCTTTTTTATCTCGTCGTCCGAGGAGTTTTTTGAAACGCCTAACACTTCATAATAGTCACGTTTCGCCATATTTCATTGCGGTTTAAAGTCCTACGGCCACTTGAGAGTGGCGAATCACCTTTTCATTTAAAGTATAGCCTGTTTTGACGCAGTCGATAATTTTACCTTTCATTTCGTCCGAAGGAGCCGGCACTTGGGCAATAGCCTCATGCAAATCCGTATTAAAATCGGCATTTTCGGTCTCTATTTTCTTGACCCCCTGTTCGCCCAAGATTTTCACGAATTTCTGGAATATCAAGTCCACGCCCTCTTTTACGGCAGCCACGTCTTCCATCTTGTCCATATTCTTCAATGCGCGTTCCATGTCGTCCAATATGGGAAGTATGGCTGTGATTGTTTTTTCCGCCCCGTTCAAAATCAATTCAGCCTTTTCTTTGATGGTACGTTTGCGGTAATTGTCAAATTCGGCAACCTGACGCAGGTATTTGTCTTGCAGTTCTGCCACTTTGGTTTCTGCAGCAGCCAATTTGTCTTCCACGGACATTTCCTTTGCCGGTTGTTCTTCAGCTTTGTCGCCTTCGTCTTGTTGTGAGGTCGCTACATTATCCAAGGTTTCTTCTTGTTGGGCTTTCAACTCTTCTTCGTTCATATCTTTATTTTTTTCCATGATGCAATATTTTAAAAGGGTATTTAGTCGCTAAATACCCTACAAATAGTTTGCCATTCGGCTTTTGTTTCCCAAAAATATTTTTAATCCCCGTACATTCTTGTTTTAAGTTCCTTGATGTGGTCGCTGGCAATGTACTCGTCGTATTCCATCATCTTGTCGATAATGCCGTTGGGGGTGAGTTCGATGATACGGTTGGCTACGGTTTCGATGAACTCGTGGTCATGGCTGGAGAACAAGATGTTGCCTTTGAACAGCTTCAGGTTGTTGTTGAAAGCTTGGATGCTTTCCAAGTCCAGATGATTTGTCGGAGTGTCCAAAACAAGACAGTTGGCGTTTTTCAACTGCATGCGGGCTATCATACAACGCATCTTCTCTCCTCCCGAAAGCACGTTGACTTTCTTCATTACCTCTTCTCCCGAGAACAGCATTCTTCCGAGGAAGCTCTTGAAGTAAACTTCGTTGCCTTCACCGAACTGGCTCAACCAATCCACAAGGTTCAAATCGCTTTCGAAGAAACGGGTGTTGTCGAGAGGCAAATATGCCGTAGTAATGGTCACTCCCCATTTGTAGTCGCCTCCTTGTGCTTTACGGTTACCGTTGATGATTTCAAAAAAAGCCGTCATGGCACGCGGGTCGCGGCTCAGGAAAACGATTTTATCTCCTTTTTCTACGGTAAAATTCACGTCATTGAAAAGCACGGTCCCGTCGTCCGTCGTGGCACGTAATCCTTTCACCTCGAGGATTTGGTTGCCCGGCTCGCGCTCCATCTGGAAAATGATGCCCGGGTATTTGCGGGTAGAGGGGCGTATTTCCTCTACATTTAATTTTTCCAACATCTTTTTTCGGCTGGTGGTCTGCTTGCTTTTGGCTACGTTGGCAGAGAAGCGCCGGATGAATTCTTCCAATTCCCGCTTCTTTTCTTCGGCCTTGGCCTTTTGGTTTTGAGCTTGTCTCAGGGCCAACTGGCTGGATTCATACCAGAAACTGTAATTACCGGCGAACATCGTCACTTTGCCGAAATCAATATCCACCGTATGGGTACAGACGGCATCCAGGAAGTGACGGTCGTGGCTTACTACCAATACCGTGTGCTCGAAATCGGAAAGGTATGATTCGAGCCATTGCACCGTGTCGAGGTCGAGGTCGTTGGTCGGCTCGTCCAACAGCAGGTTGTCCGGTTCACCGAAAAGGGCTTTGGCCAACATGATACGTACCTTCTCCTTACCGCTCAGCTCGCCCATCAGCGCATAGTGCTTGTCCTCTTTGATACCCAGGCCGCTCAACAAGGCCGCAGCATCGCTTTCGGCATTGTATCCGCCCATTTCCGCGAACTTTTCTTCCAGTTCGGCCACTTTGATACCGTCTTCGTCCGAAAAGTCGGCTTTGGCATAAAGCGCATCGCGTTGCTGCATGATGTCCCACAATACGGTGTGTCCCATCAGTACGGTGTTCAGCACGGTGCAGTCGTCATATTGGAAGTGGTCCTGGCTCAGTACGGAGAGCCTTTCGCCCGGTCCCAGTTCCACATTGCCTTTGGTCGGTTCCAATTCGCCCGATATGGCTTTCAGCAACGTGGACTTCCCGGCTCCGTTAGCCCCGATGACACCGTAAATATTTCCATTGGTGAACTTCATGTTTACATCCTTGTACAGGACTCTTTTCCCGAACTGGATGGCAAGATTCGATACGCTAATCATACTTTAAATTATACCTTGAATTGAATATTTTCGGCAAAGGTACGAAAAATATTTTATTCGTTCATGGTTTCTCCGGTAAACTGCAAGGGGAGTAGGGCTTTGACCGAATCGACCACGTAGGTACCCTCTTCGCCGAACAGCAGGATGCGTACGGGATGTCCGTACCGTTCTTCTACTCCGAGAATGACTTGCCGGCAAGCTCCGCAAGGAGGGATGGGAGCTTTCAGGAAAGCTCCGTGGGCGTAAGCCGCAATGGCCAGTTCTTCCACGCTTTTCTCCGGGTAGCGTGCGTTGGCATAGAAGAGTGCCGTGCGTTCTGCGCACAGGCTTGACGGGAAGGCGGCGTTTTCCTGGTTGCTTCCCGTTACAATCCTTCCGTCGGACAGCCGGGCGGCTGCGCCCACGCAGAATTTAGAGAAAGGTGCATAGCTCGTCTGTGTGGCCTCCTTGGCCTTGTCTATCAATTCGCGGTCTGCTTCCGATAATTCTTCATAGTCGTATATTCTGACTTTGCTGATAATTTCCTTCTCTTTCATAGGACTGTTTCCTTTTGGTTAATAATGCACAAATATATGTTTTTTTATTCACAACGAAGAAAAAAGAGGTAACTTTGTGTGTGAGAAATCCTTCATGATATTTGAGATATGCGATTGAAAACCGTTTTTCTATCCGTGTTGTTCGGCGTGACGAGCTTTTTGCTGCAGGCACAGGGTGTCAGCCAGCAATACCTTAATTATATAGAACGATACAAGGGAATGGCTATAGACCAGATGTTACGTTATAAGATTCCGGCCAGCATCACATTGGCACAAGGATTATTGGAAAGCGGAGCCGGGACAAGTACATTGGCCCGGAAAGCCAACAATCATTTCGGCATCAAATGCGGGCGGGCTTGGAAGGGTCCCTACGTCTTACAGGACGATGACGAACGTAATGAAAAGTTTCGTAAATACAGGAGCGTGGAAGAGTCGTACGAAGACCATTCACGTTTTCTGCAACAAGCACGTTATTCTTCGTTGTTCGACCTTTCCCCGAAAGATTATAAAGGTTGGGCGCGTGGTTTGAAACGTTGTGGCTATGCCACGAATCCGCGTTACGCTTCCTTGCTGATAGATTTGATAGAACGGTACGACTTAGACCAATACGACAAGTACAAATCGTCGAAGTTGCATTTTGATTATAGCAGCATAGACCGTCAACTGAACAGTGAGTCGTTGCCGTCTCATCTGGTGTACCGCAATAATGAGAATTATTATATTATTGCACGCGCCGGGGATACGTTTGATTTGTTGGCGGAAGAAACCGGTGTGTCGGCACGCGACATCCGGAAGTTCAATGAATTGCCGAAAGGGTATCGAATCCAGGCCGGCGATGTATTGTATCTGGAACGGAAGCGGAAAAAGGCCGCCAAGAAATACAAGGATGTGCCTCACGTGGTGAAGGCCGGTGAGTCGATGTATAATATTGCGCAACGCTACGGGATACGTTTGGAGAGTCTGTATGATATGAATAATTTGCCGGCAGATTATGCCATTCAAGTAAATGACCGTTTGCGTGTACGTTAAAAAAGGAGGTCAGAATGAAACAGAAAGGTCTTTGTCGGGCTTTATTGCTCATTTTGTTTGCGACCTGCGCGGTTGCAGGACGGGCGCAGGAGGTCTTGCGCTCGGATTCGGTGACGGGTGTGGATGCCGGAAAGGAGAGCCTGAAGATACAGCCGTCGGCATCGGAAGTGACACCGGAGAAGGTCGGTGCGCGGTTGGCTTTGACGGATACGTTGGTGGCCGATACGGCACAATGGGCTTTTCGCCCCTCTCTTCCTCCATTGTACCGGAACGGTACCGTGGCTTATTTCCCGGCAAGTTATTATGGTGGATATTGGGGCTTATGGGAACTGCATGAAGGTTTTAATGCCTGTCTGGACATGAGCGTGTCGGCCTCGTTCGGCAAGAACCGTTTTCCCGGGGTGGGATTCGGGACCGGAATCTCTGCCATGTACGTGCGTAGCCTCACCGACCGGTTGGTGCTGTCTGTGGGAGGCTTTTACGACCGCTTGTCTTGGAACGGCTTGAATGAGAACCGTTTCGGAATCAATTTGCTGGCCGGTTATCAGTTGACCGACAGGGTGAGTTTGTACGCATACGGCAGCAAAGCTTTTTTCCCGATGCAAGGTCGTCAGCCGTGGATTCCTCTGATGCCGTGGATGAACAATTTCAGCAGTCGGTTTGGAGGAATGGTGCATTTCAAGGTTTCCGATGCCGTGTCGGTTTCGCTCAGTGTGGAAGAGACCAGTTGGAAACGTTGACGGGCAAAAGGCGATAGGAAGCCATAAGGCTTGGCGGTCGTACCTGTGGCCGACTCCCGAAAAACATATACATCCGTGCGGTTCCCGTCAAGGGGAGCGCACGGATGTTTTGTTTGGACAAAATGTTGTTTAAAGCCCGTTTTGAAGTGTTAAAAAGAAAGCAAAAAGGATGTTTCTGTTACGACTGCCTTTTACGAAAAGTCTTTGTTAAGGGGGCTTGACGGTGGTTTTGGATACATTTTTTATGTTTCGGGGCTTGTTTTTCACGCATCTAAAGCAAAATTAGGAAACACTTTCAGCCGAACGATTTTTCGTTCGGCTGAAAAAACATTTTTTTTCTCCGCATGTCGTGGGAGAGGCATCTGCATGTTGTCGGAAAGTTCTACGCAGACGGTGGCACGGCGGTCGGCAAAAGCTCCGTTTTTACGCTATTTGGGGCGGAAAGGGACGCTGATCCGGAATGCCTTCTTGCGAGGTGGGACGTCCTGCACGCTTACGCGTCCCGTATCGCCCTGCGTCGGGCGTGGACTTTCAGGTGGCATTATGAAAGCAGGAATGCGGGACAGACTGGCATTCTGTACTTTTCCCGATGCGCGAGAATCGCGTATTTGCGACGGCGGCGGGGGAAGGGCACGAATAAACGAGCCACGAGGAGGTGGGATTGTCATATTGACACTCGGAATACTTCTTTTCATACCAACCATATTTGCATGTTTATTCTGTTTTGATGCTGTTTACAGGATTGTCTTGTGCCGTTTGGCGGCATTGGGTGTAGACGGTGGCCAAGGTGATGGTGCCGATGGCCAACAGGGCCAGTGCAAAAATCCACCAGTGCAGGGGTGTCTTGTAGGCGAAGTTTTCCAGATAACGGTGCACGCCGTACCATCCCAAAGGGGCAGCCACGATGAAACTGACTGCCAACGTGAGGCTGTATTGCCGGAAAAACATCCTGATGATGCCGTTCGTGGTGGCTCCCATGATTTTACGCAGCCCGATTTCCTTCCGTCGGTAGTTGCATTCAAAAAGCGTCATGCTGAACACGCCGGCCAAAGAAATGGCGGTGGCCAAAAGGCAGAAGAGGATAAGGGTCTGTTGCGTGTGTTTCTCTTCCGTGTAGATGTTTTCCATAAGTTGGAATTGGGTCTTCAGCTCGAATGTGCTTTCAGGTGAGAAATCCAGGCAGAAGTCCATGACGGGCTTGAAGGCGTCTTCCAAAGCCACGCCTTCCCGGATGCGGATGTTGGCCACGCCCTTTGACGGCCAGTCGGAATAGGGGCCGTTCATGACTTTCAAGCAAAGTGGGGTGACTTCGTCGCGCAGGGAACCGATTTTGAAGTTGTCGCAAATACCGACTATGGGGCTTTTTATTTCATCTTCAAGGATTTCTTTCCCCACCCGCACGTCTGTATAGAGGTCGTAGGCCGCCTTGTTGAATATCATGGGCGAACTTTCGTCCTTCGGGTTGAAGTCTTTTCCTTCAATGATGCGTATCCCCATCACTTTAAGGTAATTGTACGAAACGGGGAGGCAAATGAAGCCCATGTAATTCCCGTCGGAACTCATTCTTCCCCACGACATCACTTCGCTGCTCTTTTGGGCCGATAGCATGAAGCGCGATAGAGCTACGTCCTCTACGCATGCCACTTGCCGGAGCCCCGAAGCAAAAGCCTCGGCTTTTTGATCGTAGATTTTTGCCGCATAAAGGTCGAGCGTGATGATTCTGTCCTTGTCGTATCCGAGGTCGGAATGGCGCATATAGTAGTTTTGGCAAACGATGCCTCCCACGCCGATGAGCAAGGCCATGGCCGCTGTGAGTTGCACGCCCATGAGCAGGGTGCGTATTTGCTGTCCTTTGGCCGACAGCCCGAAGTTCCCTTTTAGGGCGAGTGCCGGTTGGAAAGACGTGGAGTAGAATGCGGGGAAGAGGCTGGCCGCACATCCTATAAGGATGGACAACGCTCCCGTTGCCGCCGTGATGCGCGGAAAAGAGGACAGCGAGATGTCGACTTTGAGCAACTCGTTGACGAAACTTTCTTCCATGGCTTTGACCACCAGCAAGGCCAACAGGAAGGCCGTGAAGCTTAATATGGCACTTTCCATGACCATGGCGCGTACGAGGTGGCTGCGCCGGGCACCCAATACCCTTTGGGTGTTCAGGCTACGTACACGGAGCGGAGCCAATGCCGTATAGAAATTGGTGAAGTTGATGGCGGCAATCAGGATGATGAGCAAGGCTATGGCTGTGTAGACGTAGCGTTGTTGCATGCTTAATTTAATGGAGTCGCTTGTTTTCAGGTCTTTGCGGTAGGGGAGGTCCGGATAGGGGACCAAATGGATGGAGGCGTTGTCGGATTCTATTATTTTAGACTGGATTAAGCCTTCCAACTCTGTTTTCTTTTCCGGGTTCTCCAGTTGGAGATAGGCAAATAAACTGGCCTCCGACCAGTTGTCCTTATAGGCATTTCCCATGGTATTGTAGACCATGTTTTTTACGGAACAGTTTTCGGGAAAGTCACGGTAGACGCCCCCGATGGTCCAACCGTATCCCCTTCCTTTTTCATCGAAGAACTTCCCGACCAGGTCCGTCGTGCTGAAATATGTCAGGGCCATGCTTTCGGGGATGAAGATGTGAAGGGGTTGCGTAAAAGTCGTCGTGTCGCAGGCAATCCACTCGAATCCGAACATGGGAAAGAAATCCGGCGCCACGCCTCTGGCCGTGGTCTCGAACTCCTGTTTCTGGTCGGGGCTGACGGCATGGAGGGTCCAACCCTGTTCCACGAATGTGCACCGGGTGATTTCCGGCGATATGCTACTTAAGTTTTCAATGACCGGGCGTGCGAAAGTGCTCCATGGCATATTGCCTTCCGGCTCATTGACGAGCATGAATATATGGTTCGCATTTTTCAGGGTCCGGTCGTAGGCGGACTCGAAGCGTACTTCCATCATGATGACGATGAAGGCCGCCAGTGCCAACGAAAAGCCTGCCACATTCATGACAATGGATGCAGGAAAACGTCTGAAAATACTTTGGAAATTACGATAGAGTGTTTTCATGTGAAGTCTTTTTAGATGTTAATCCACAATGTTTGCTATCACTTTCCCGTCGAAGAGCTTCACGATGCGCTCGGCATACCTCGCGTCGTGCTCGCTGTGGGTCACCATGATGACGGTGGTGCCTTCGCGGTGAAGTTCGGTGAGAAGTTCCATGACTTCCATACCGTTTTTAGAATCGAGGTTTCCGGTCGGCTCGTCGGCCAGTATGAGTTGGGGGCGGGCGATGACGGCGCGGGCAATGGCCACTCTTTGTTGCTGTCCTCCCGATAATTGTTGCGGGAAATGCCCGGCCCGGTGGCTTATTTTCATCCGCTGTAGTATTTCCTTGACTTTTTCTTTCCTTTCTTTTGTGGGAATGTGCATGTAGGTGAGCGGCAATTCCACATTTTCCCATACGGTAAGTTCGTCTATGAGGTTGAAACTTTGGAACACGAATCCGATGGTGCCTTTTCGTAATTCCGTGCGTTCATTCTCCCGCAGGCGGCTTACTTCCTGTCCGTTGAGATGGAATTTCCCCACCGTCGGGTTGTCGAGCAGTCCGATGATGTTCAGCAAGGTGGATTTTCCGCAACCGGACGGCCCCATGACGGCCACAAATTCTCCTTTTCCCACTTGCAGGTCGATGTCCTGCAACGCAATGGTTTCCACTTCTTCCGTACGGAAGGTCTTTCCGAGTTTTTCCAATCGTATCATATTGTTTAATTTGAGGTTTTAGAAATTCAGAATAATTTCAGTTCGTCGGTTGCCTTATAGCTTTCATATCCCGATATTACGACTTGTTCTCCGGGCGAGAGCCCTTCGAGTATTTCATAATAAGTAGGGTTCTGGCGGCCGATTCGTATGTTGCGCCTGTAGGCTCGTGTACCGTCGGGGCTGAGTACGAAAATCCATTTTCCGCCGGTGGTCTGGAAGAAAGTGCCTTTGGGTATGATGACGCATTCCGAAGGTTGTCCCAGTTGCAGGTTGATGTCGTAGCTTTGTCCGCTGCGTATGTGTCCGGGGCGTTTGTCCGTGAAAACAAGTTCCGTGCAAAATTTCCCGTCGCGCACCTCAGGGAGAACCTTGCGCAGGAGGAGCGGATATTTCTGGTCTTGCTGCGTGAAAGTACCCGCAAGTCCCGCATGTACCCTGTCGATGTAAAGTTCGTCGATATAGGCCTCTATCTTGAAGTCCGACAAGTCGTTGACTTGTCCCACTTTACGCCCGGCAGATATGTTCTCGCCCAACTCCACTTCCAACAGTCCCAACTCGCCGTCGATTCCGGCCCGGACGTCGAGTTTGCTTTTTCTGGCCCGGATAAGGCTCAGGTTGCGCTGCATGTTTTCGAGGTTTTCTTCCATCTGTTGCATTTGTATGCTGCGGTAGATGGAGTCCTGGAGCAGCCTTTCGCAGATGAGGCAGTATTGCTTTTCGGCCAGTTCGCAGTCTTCTTTGCATTGCAGGAATTCTTCGCGGCTCACGAGCTCATCCTTATACAGTCTGCTGTATTGCAGGAACGTGCGCCGCTTGCGTTCCTTGTTTTGCGAAAGTTGCAGTTTTTCCATTTCATTGTTGAGCTTGTCCTGTTGCATGGTGACTTGGGTGTTGCGCAACAGGTTTTGTTTTTCAGCCAATTCGGCTTCCGCGTTCAGTATTTGCAGGTCGAGGTTGGCATTGGTGAGGCGCAGCAGCACGTCGCCGGCTTTTACCCGGCTTCCTTCTTCTACTACTTTTTCGGTCACGATGCCCCCTTCCTCGGGAGCCACTTGCACGGTGGAAATAGGACTTGCTTGCCCTCGGATACGGATATAGTCGTCGAAGTTCGTCTTTTCCGCCGTGGCGATGTTCAAGATGCGGCGGTCTACTTTCAGCACGCTATGGTATTTGCCGAAAACAATCCAACCGACAAGGGCGGATAGCAATATTCCTCCGGCTATCCACGGCAAGTGTTTGCGTTTGATTCCTTTTTTGGGAGTAACAGGTATGTCCATGTATGTTGCAGCTTTTGGGGTTAGTAAATCAGTAAAGAGGTTCGCCTTGGTAATAGGATACCAACCGGCATTTTAGCAGATGGTTCAGTTTGCATTGCAACAAGGTGGCCCGGCTGGAAAGAAGCGTGTTGCTTGCGGTACGCAGGTCGAGCGGTGCCGCCATGCCTTCGTCGAATTTCCGTGCGATGACAGCGTAGGCGATGGAGTCGGCCTTGACTTTTTGTTCCATGTGGAGGTATTCCTTGCGGAGTGATTCGCGGTCGAGTATGGCTTGTTGCACGTCGGCCCAAAGCTCGTCTTGCCGTTGGGCATATTCCTCTTGTGCCGACCGGTATGCGATTTTACTACGTTTGTAATTCATGGCGTTTCCCAACCGGTTGAATAGCGGGAAGCTGATATTGAAACTCAGGTATTGCCCCCAGTTGTTCCTAAGTTGGCGGGCGTATGGGATGAAATCGGCTTTTCCCAACGTACGGAAATATGAGGACGACATGCCGGCCGAGAAGGATATGTCGGGAAAGAAGCGGCTTAACGCCTGGCGTTTGCCGTATAGGCTTGCGTCCACGGCAAGTCGGCTTTGCCGCATTTCCGGAAGCCGGGCCTCGGCGACACGGTAAGTGTGTGCTATTTCATCTTGGAAGGGTTCGCTTGGGACCAGTGGTACCGTCACATGCCAGTCGGCCGAAGCTATGTGCAATTCTTCTGTGACAGGGTAGGCCATTTCCTTTTTCAGGGCAAGTAAGGCGTTGTCGAGCAGGTGAAGCGTATGAGCGTGGTTGTAGTCGTCGGCGGCATATTGTGCTTCGATGAGAGCCACGTCGGTTTTGCTTTTTAGGCCGAGTTCTTTGAGGCGATGCACCTTTTTCACTTGGATGCGGCTTTCGTCCAGTTTGCTCTCCGTATAGGAGGCAAGTTCCTGATAGTAGGAAGCCTGTATGTAAAGTTCCATGAGGTTGAGCACCATGTTGTCGCGCCGGGCTTCCGTTTGGCTTTTTCCTTGGGCCAGTTGCAAACGTGTAAGTTTGAATTGGTGTATCAGGTTGCCTCCGGTGAAGAGAGGGACGGAGAGGCTGGCAGAGTAACTGTTGTTCTGGTTCGATACTGTGCCATAGGTGTTGGTTTCCGGGTCTACCGAACGTCCGAAACTAAAGTTTACTCCGCTTTGGGCGGACAGCGAAGGAAGAAAGGCTGTATAGGCCTCCACAAGCCGGGTCTGTTGCGATTCAACGTTCCATTGCTGTATTTTCAAGTCACGGTTGTGTTCCAATGCATAGCCGATGCATTGCCGCAGGTCCCAACTGTCGGCTGCCGGTAGGGTAAAGGCATTGATCCATCCGGTGCAGAATAAGAATATCCATTTCTTCATGATACGTTGCAATCATTCTACATATCCTCTTGCAATTCGTGTGCCAAAATCCGTATTCTTTTGATAATATGTGAGATAGGAAAATGACGGAGTAAGGCCGGTGTCCAAATGTTAGACAGTGGTTGTCTTGTTATTGGACGGTGCTTCTGTCTGCACCGGAGCGGAGTGCAAATATTTCTGCGCCGTGTGTCTGTGTTTTCCCTATATTTCCTTTATATTTGTTCTCTCTAACTCATACATGAAATAAAGATACGACACGATGGCTGTTTCTTATTCTATATTGGTGGTGGATGATAACCGGAGTATTCTTACCTCCTTGCAATTTCTTTTAGGCGACTATTTTGCCCATGTGCTCAGTCTGTCGTCGCCACAAGGGATGTTGGCTTTATTGGAAAGGGAGGAAGTGGATGTGGTATTGTTGGACATGAACTTTTCGGCCGGTATCAACAATGGTAATGAGGGGCTGTTCTGGTTGCAGGAATTGAAGGCGCATTTTCCCAATCTGCCGGTAGTGCTTTTTACGGCTTATGCCGATATCGAACTGGCGGTGGAAGGGTTGAAGCGAGGGGCGGCCGACTTTGTGGTGAAACCTTGGGATAACAAAAAGATGGTACAGGTGCTTTTAGCCGCTTGCGGGCAGAATAAAAAGAAAGACGACCCGGAGCGCGAAGTGCCGCGGACGATGTATTGGGGTGAATCGGAAGCAATGCGCCGTTTACGCACGTTGGTGGAACGTTGCAGTGTGACGCATGCCAATGTCCTCATTACCGGTGAGAATGGAACGGGAAAGGAGATGTTGGCCCGGGAAATCCATACACTGTCCCCACGGCATGCGGCACCAATGGTGTCGGTAGACATGGGAGCCATTACTGATACGCTGTTTGAGAGTGAATTGTTCGGGCATGTGAAGGGTGCTTTTACAGATGCCCGGCAGGATCGTGTCGGAAGGTTTGAAGCGGCACATGGCGGTACGCTTTTTTTTGATGAGATAGGAAACTTGCCGCTGTATCTTCAAGCCAAATTGCTAACTGCGGTCCAGAACCGGCAGATTGTACGGGTGGGAAGCAACCAACCGGTCGGTGTCGATATCCGGCTCATCTGCGCTACCAACCGCGATTTGCAAGAGATGGTCGTGAGGAATGAGTTTAGAGAAGATTTGCTTTACCGTATCAATACCATACATTTGCATTTGCCCCCGCTACGGGAACGGAAGGAGGATATTTTACCGTTGGCTTACCGTTTCCTGAAATCCTACAGCCAGATGTACCATCGTCGGTTCGACGGGTTTACCGGGGAAGCCGAAGTCCGTTTGATGGCCCATCCATGGTACGGCAATATCCGTGAGTTGCAGCATACGTTGGAACGGGCTGTGATTCTTTGCGGGGAGTGCGAAAACGGTAAATTGCCGGCTCCCGTATTGCATTTGGCTGACGACGAAAGGCGGTCGGGGGAAGCGGAGGAGCAAGTCCGGACGTTGGAGGAAATGGAGATGTCTGCTATCAGGCAGGCTTTGGAACAATGCCGGGGGAATTATTCTCTGGCTGCTTCACGTTTGGGCATATCCCGGCAGACTTTATATAATAAGATTAAACGCTATGGATTATAAGACGCGTGTATTTTCCTTGTTTCAACTCGTAGGGATAGCGGCCATGGCCGCGTTTGCCGCTGTGGCTTGGGAGCGCGGGCAGACGGAGATGGCCGTCATAGGGACTGTTGTCGTGTTGTGTGTCGTGGCCGGTGTGTGGCGTTCACGTTCCAATGTCTCCAGAAAATTGGGATTGATGCTGGAGGCTATTGTCAACGAGGATTATTCTTTCCGTTTTCCTGCCAGAGGAAAGATGGCACGTACCAACGGTTATCTGAATAGTGTCCTGAACCGTTATGCGGAACAGGTTGCCAAGACTCACCATGAACTTGCGGCCCATGAAAGTTTCAACGAGTTGGTGATGGAAAATGTGCATACGGGAATCGTCGTGTTGGATGAACGATGTAACGTCGTACGTTGTAATTCCATGGCCTTGACGCTTCTTGGGCTTTCCGCCTTTTCCCGTCTGGCACAGTTGGAGCGTTACGGGCACGAAATAGTGGAGTGCTTCCGTTCGATGGAACCCCATGTCCAACGCCAACTTGCTTTCAAGACGGCACAAGGGCAAAAGGACTTGTGGATTAACGTGTCTTTGCTACAGATGGAGCAGCGGCAGTTGCGTGTGTTTACACTCAATGACATTCGCAATGTGATGGATGAGAATGAATTGGATGCTTGGATTAAGCTTTCCCATGTGTTGACACATGAAATCATGAATGCCATTACTCCTGTGGCTTCTTTGAGTGCTTCTTTGCTTTCGAAAGATACTTGGAGCACGGAACAGCTACGGGAAGGCCTTTCGGTGATTTACACCACCTCGCAAGGACTACTGTCTTTTGTGGACAATTATCGTAAATTTACGTCGTTGCCTCGCCCCGTTCCGGTTTTGTTTTATGTACAGGAGCTGACAGAAGAACTGCGAACTTTGCTTCTTGTCCCCGAACGCATCAAGTTAGAATTCCATTTGGTCCCAGAAGATTTGCTGATATATGCGGATAAACATTTGATACGTCAGGTTTTGATTAATTTGGTGCGTAATGCCATACAAGCCATCGGAGAGGGGGACGGTTGCATACGCGTGGTGGCTTTTGTTCAGACAGACGAGCGTGTGCTGATTAAAGTGAGCAATGACGGGCCGGTGATTCCGGAAGAAATAAGGTCGCATATATTTGTACCTTTCTTTACTACAAAAGAGCGTGGAAGCGGCATCGGGCTTTCCGTAAGCCGCCAAATCATGATGGCTTCCGGGGGCAGCCTTTCTCTCCTTCCGGCCGGAACGGCAGGATGGAACACGACCTTTGTGTTGGAGTTTCCGTAAGATGCAGGAGGATGCGGGTGAAGTCTAAATAATATAAAGGTATAGGGATATTTATAAGGTTTTACAGTCGGAAAGTGATTTTTTTATCGTACTTTTGTATGATAAATCTGTGAAAGAAAGAATGCGAAGAAAGATAAGACGGAATTGGATTGTCCCTGAAGGAGCCGAACTGACGGATTTGGACCGTAAGATTTTGGCTTTTCAGGAAGAAGGCTTTTTGGTGCCTTCGCGTAAATTGATTAAGACTCCTGAACAAATAGAGGGGATTCGTAGGAGCGGTGTGGTAAATACCGGGGTGTTGGACCTTGTGGCCCAAGAGATACATGCCGGAATGACTACACTTGAGATAGACGAGATGGTATATGATTATACGGTAAGCCACGGGGCCATTCCTGCTACGTTGAATTATGAGGGCTTTCCGAAAAGTGTATGTACTTCTATTAACGAGGTGGTCTGTCACGGCATTCCTAATGAATTCGATGTATTGGAGGAAGGAGATATTATCAATGTGGACGTTTCCACCATATTGGACGGATATTACAGCGATGCTTCGCGTATGTTTGTCATCGGGCAGACCACACCCGAGAAGCAGAAATTGGTAGACGTCGCGCGAGAGTGCCTGGAGATTGGCATGAAAGCTGCCCGTCCGTTCGGCTTTGTGGGGGATATAGGAAATGCCATCGAAAAGCATGCCAGGAAGAACGGTTTCAGCATCGTGCGCGATTTGTGCGGCCATGGGGTGGGACTGGAGTTCCATGAAGAGCCGGATGTGGAGCATTTCGGCCGGAAGGGAACGGGGATGCTCTTGGTGCCCGGCATGGTGTTTACGATAGAACCTATGGTGAACATGGGCGATTGGAGGGTGTTTGTGGATGAGGAAGACGGATGGACTGTCGTGACGGAAGACGAACTGCCCAGTGCGCAATGGGAACATACTTTCCTGATGACGGAAAACGGTTTGGAGATTCTTACTTATTGAGACACCATAATTTATAGGACGTGAGGAAATGGAGAAGAAAGATATCGTTATATTAGGTATAGAGTCGAGTTGCGATGATACGTCGGCAGCGGTGATTCGCAACGGGGTGTTGTTGAGCAACGTGACAGCCAGCCAAGCCGTGCATGAGGCGTACGGCGGGGTGGTGCCGGAACTGGCTTCCCGTGCCCATCAGCAAAATGTAGTCCCTGTGGTGGACCAAGCGCTGAAACGCGTCGGAGTGACCAAGGAGGAACTTTCGGCTGTGGCTTTCACGCGAGGCCCCGGATTGATGGGCTCTTTGTTGGTGGGGGTGTCTTTTGCCAAAGGATTTGCACGCGCACTCGGTATTCCCATGATAGAGGTCAATCATTTGCAAGGACATGTATTGGCGCATTTTATTAAAGAAGATGAGGGCGACCATGACCAACCGGAATTTCCGTTCTTGTGCTTGTTGGTAAGTGGCGGAAATTCCCAAATCATTCTGGTGAAAGCCTATAATGACATGGAAGTGTTGGGGCAGACGATAGACGACGCGGCAGGCGAAGCCATCGACAAGTGTTCCAAAGTGATGGGGTTGGGCTATCCCGGAGGACCGATAATAGACAGGTTGGCGCGTCAGGGGAATCCGCAGGCGTATTCTTTTGCCAAACCTCACATCGGAGGATATGATTATAGTTTTAGCGGCTTGAAGACCTCATTCCTTTATTCTTTACGGGATTGGATGAAGGAAGATCCGGATTTTATCGAACATCACAAAGAAGACTTGGCCGCCTCTTTGGAGCATACGATAGTAGATATCCTGATGAAGAAGTTGCGTCAGGCGGCAAAAGACACCGGTATCAGGCAGGTAGCCGTGGCTGGCGGCGTGTCGGCCAACAACGGGCTGCGCAATGCTTTCCGGGAGCATGCGGATAAATACGGATGGAAAATCTTTATTCCGAAATTCAGTTATACGACCGACAATGCAGCCATGATAGCCATTACCGGATATTTCAAGTATCAGGATAAGGATTTTTGTACGATAGATATGCCTGCTTATTCAAGAGTAACATTAAAATAATTAAGATATATGATGAATGTAGAATCTAAAATCATAAGTCGTGAAATCAGCCCGCTGCTATGGAAAGCAGGGGAGACGGTGTGCACGGCAGAAAGTTGTACTTCGGGGCAGATATCGGCAGCCATAACCAGTGTGCCGGGAAGCTCTACCTATTTCAAAGGAGGTATTGTTTGTTACACCAATGAGATAAAAACTCGTTTTCTCGGTGTTTCGCAAGAGTTGTTGGAAGAAAAAGGGGCTGTAAGCGAGGAAGTGGTGCGTGCCATGTTCGAAGGGGCATTGGAAGCCATGGAAACCACATACGCAATAGCCATTACCGGTTATGCCGGTCCCGGCGGCGGAGAAGAAGCACCGGTCGGTACGATTTGGATTGCCGTAGGCGACAAGAATGAAGTGACGGTGGAAAAACTTGAAGGTGACGACGGCCGGGATATGAATTTGGCCAAAGCGACACTGGTTGCCCTTCAACTTCTGCTCGACTTGCTGAAAAAGCGTCATCCGCAGGAAGAAGAGTGATTTTTTTGCGAAAATACTTGTATATTCGGTTTTTAAGTACTAATTTTGCACTCTGTTTGAAAGAAGCTAATAGAAATAAACAAAAAGGAAGATAGAAATGTCTAAGATTTGTCAAATTACCGGGAAGAAAGCCATGGTTGGCAACAATGTTTCTCATTCTAAGCGTCGTACAAAGAGACGGTTTAATGTGAACTTGTTTACGAAGAAATTCTACTATGTAGAACAGGATTGTTGGATTAGCCTGAACATTAGTGCTGCTGGTCTGCGATATATTAATAAAGTGGGCCTCGATGCTGCGCTGGCCAGTGCGGTAGCAAAAGGCTATTGTGATTGGAAAACCATTAAAGTAATTGCTTAATTAGAGGAGAGTAAGACTTATGGCAAAGAAGGCTAAAGGTAACAGAGTGCAGGTTATTTTGGAGTGCACTGAAATGAAAGAGAGTGGTCTTCCCGGAACATCTCGTTATGTGACGACGAAGAATCGTAAGAATACTCCTGAAAGATTGGAATTGAAGAAATACAATCCTATTTTGCGGAGAATGACAGTTCATAAAGAAATAAAATAATATTAGGATACTATGGCAAAAAAGACAGTGGCAACCCTCCATACCGGTAAAATGGATGGACGTTCCTACACTAAGGTAATCAAAATGGTGAAGAGCCCTAAGACCGGTGCTTATATTTTTGATGAGCAAATGGTTCCGAACGAAGCCGTGAAGGATTTCTTCAAGAACTAATTCGTATTTTAATGCGATTCAAAATAGTCCCTTCCACAAATTGAACTGCACCCCAAAAGTTAGACACAAAACTTTTGGGGTGCATTATGTATAGACACCATCCATTTGAAGAAAGACTCCATATAGTGAGCCGATTGAAATCAGGAGAACCTATGGAGTCTCTCGTCAGGGAAACTGGTTTGGACAAAAAAATGGTTCGTCAGTGGTATCTTCGTTATGAAAAGTACGGAGAAGATGGACTTCGTGGAACAAGGTCATATCATTATTCAGCCGTAGAAAAGTTGTCAATAGTAATGGAAGTTGAAGAAAAAGGAATACCTTTGCAAGAGATATGCCT
>OHNY01000086.1_pt1 | contig 27830 bp, 16 predicted proteins | sample 1569671 | NCBI WGS metagenome assembly OHNY01 (sample SAMEA3879523, study PRJEB24766) | human gut metagenome | biome: human-associated habitat; feature: feces | place: USA | collected 1985/1987
GGCTTGGTTGCCGTAGCAGCTCAGGCGCGACGCTTGCGCCAGAGGGTTAGGGAGATGCCGGCGATGGCGAGTGCTACCACGGCACCACCCAGGCCGAGCACGGCCGTACCGGTATTGCTCAGCGCGCTGCCGGGCTTGTTGACGTTGGTCTTGTCGCCGGTGGTCGGGGTAGTCGGCTTATTGCCGTCGCCCTTATCTCCGTCACCTTCGCCCGGATTGGTCGGAGCCTTCTGCAGGGCTTCGATTGCGGTCTTAAGGTCGGCTGCGGCGGTATCGACCTCGCCCTGATTCTCAGCGGCGAGCGCGGCCTTGGCAGTCTTCAGCGCGGCGGCAAGCTTGGCCCAGGAATCGGCCGTGTAGTCGGATTCCTTGAGCGCTTCGGCGGCGGCGATCTGCTTGTTGAGCTCAGCCAAATCGACCTTGCCCTGTTCAATGCCGTCAACCGTAGTATCGGATGGATTGACCAAACCATCGGTGTAGCCGTCGTAAGCAACCGCAACAGTGCCAGAGACGCTGGCCGGGAGGGTCACAGTGGCCTTGCCTTCGGCGTCGAGCTTCACGGTCTTGGACCAGTCGCCAGCAGAGAACTTCACCGAACCGGCGAGCGTGCCCTTATCGGCGGCGGTCACCGTGGCGGTGAGCTCGCGGGTGCCGGCGTTGTACACGGCCTTGGTGGTGGAGTCAACAGCCTCGATGTGCGTCGGGTTGGCAGCGGTCCAGGACTTCGTCACCTTGAGCACAGACTCAGGCACGTTCACGAACGCACCGTGACGCACCTTGTCCGGCAGACCGCCGTTAGCACCCTGAGTGATGTAGCCCTGAGCGCCCGGCTCGGCTTTGACCGGCTTCTTTTCGTTGTTGAAGTCCGGGTAACGCTTGGTCATCGGGTTGTCCCACGTGGTCTTGGAAAGCTCGGCACCCGTGGTCATAAATGCACGGTAGGCGAAGTTGTCGGACAGCAGAATGTAGCCGTCGTCGTCCTTCGTGTTGAGTTCGTCATCCTTGTTGAGCTTGATGGTCTCTGGTCCTTCGAACGGCAGCAACGCCTGCTCGAGCAGCTGCCAACCGGTGTTCGGGTCCTGACCCGGAGATGCCTCGGCGGTCGGTGCAGTCAGCACCTTGGAACGCTCAAGGAAGATGCTCTTACCAGTGGTGATGTAATCGCCAGCGGCACCGCCCTGCTCATTCTTGGTGAATCGGTAGTAGTAGCCACCGATCTTACGCACGGTGGAATCAATGCGCGAGTAGCCGGTGTCCTGCCACATCTGCGGCTCGGTGAAGTTCACGAAGTCGCGGGTGATGGCGTAACGCACCTGAGCATAGGAGCTATTGCCGGTTTTGTCGTTCTTGACCGGAGTGGTACGGGTGTCATCAGTGAACATGCGGGAAGAGAAGAACACCACGTAAGCGTTCAGGTCATCATCCCAGTAAGCTTCCGGCGCCCAGGTCATACCGGCGTTCGGCGTGTTGATGGTGATGCCGCCGTTGCCGTCGCCGTTGGTACGGGTCCAGTTCATCATATCGGTGGACTCGTAGACCTCAACTTTCCGAGAACCGTTAACCTGGTTCTGGCTCCAGCCCATTGACGAGACCTTGAGATCAGTGGCAATCAGGTAGTACTTGTCGCCTTCGTGGGAACGCAGCACGAACATGTCACGCAAGCCACCCGTGTCTGCATCATTGGTAAGTACCGCCTGGCCATTGTTGCGAGTCTTAAACGTGAAGAAATCGTTCTTCTCAGTGGAAGCCACCCAGGCCTTTTCTCCACCGTTGCTGTCGCTCTCAAAAGTGACGGCCGCATAGCCGGTGTCAGGCGCGATGCGGGTCTTCTCCTTGACAGTGACCTCGATGGTCTTGGTGACCTTCTCACCGCCGTTGTAGGAAGCGGTGGCGGTCAGCGTAACCGGCTTGGAATCACCGTCGCCGTAGGCCGGACGATTGATGATGCCAGCACCACGATACGGGTCATCGGCACCAGTGGTCTTGTTTTCGTACTTCTCGTTAGTGGACGTAATGAGCTTCTCGTCCGAGGACTTCCACGTAATCGCCGAGCCGTTCTTGGTGCCCTTGGCGACTAGCGGCAGATTCTCGGCCGCCGGAACTTTCAGCGCAGCAATCGCGGCATCGAGGTCGGCTGCGGCGGCGTTCTGGGCGTTCATCGGCTCAACGGTGACGGGCAGTTCGGCCTTCACACCACCCAGCTCAGTGGTGGCGGTGATGGTGGCAGTACCAGCCTTGACGCCGGTTACAGTACCGTCTGCGGCGACCTTGGCCACGGACTCATCGGAGGAGGACCAGGTGACGTTCTTGCTCACAGCGTCGTCCGGGGTGACGGTGGCGGTGAGCTTGGTGGAGTCCTTCTCAATCAGGGTGAGCTTGTTGTTCACCACACCGGTGCCGGAAATCGCAACGGCGGTCGGCATGGTCAGGTCAGCGCCCCTGTAGACCTTGATGTCATCCATTGCACCATTCCAGTACTCATCGACGGAGTAGAACGACTTGCCGATGTAGGCGGTGGTCGCGCCGAGATCGCTCATCTTGATGCCGGTGTTGGCCTTGAAAATAATCAGGGCATTGTTGCGGAACACGGCAAGGTTGGTGCCGTCCACGACAATCTTGTAATCGGCCCAGCTGTTGTCGTTGCCGGAAACGGTGACCTTGGATCCCTGTTCGTTACCCCAGTTGTTGTTGGAGATAACGCCCTTGATGGCGGTCTTGCTGTTGTAGAACATCAGGTACTTGTTGGCGTTGGCCTGATCGGTGGTGTTGGCGTCGTTCGAGCCGTCCTTGCCGACGATGAACGAGAAGAACTTGCCGCTGTCGTCGTGACGAGTCTTGGACGCGAACTCCAGAGTGAAGGAGTCGCCCGCATCCTTGAACAGCTGGTCATCGATCTGGGCGTACTGGCCATCGCCGCGCAGTGAGAGCGCCTCGTTGTTGCTGCGGTCACCGTACTGTTCGATCTTGGCGCCGTCCTTCAGCGTCAGGTTGTACTTGCCGGTCGAATCGGCAATCGCGCTGTTCGTGGTGCCGTTTTTGCCCGTGAAGTCCCAGCTGGCGAGCAGCGTCGGTTCAGCAGCCTTAGTAGTCTGCACTGTCGCGGTATCGGTTGTCTGTGGTTGGGAATCTTCCGATTCCATGGCATACGTCGTCGGAACTACTGCCACCATCGTTGATATTGCAATCAACGATGCTGCCATCTTCTTCCAATGCTTCACCGCATCTCTCCTTGTCCTTTGCCTCGACCCACTTGTCGGGTGTCTCGTTCGCCTCTACATGAACGCAAACATTATTTGCGATGATACCATTACGGCACTGAGACTCAGTGTGCCAGATTCCTTATGTATATAAGCACTTACGGGGGCAACCGCCCAGTCCGAACACCCCCCGTATGTCAAAAGCCCCCTTCCAAGCCAATCACTAATACCCCCTCAATCGGCACCCCGCTCCGCCAGCCGCCCCAAACTGTTATTAATTTGTTATCTTTACCGCGCTTGCGTGGACAGAGAGCGCTCAGACCTCGAAGATCGCCGCATATTCGTGAGAACCCGCCTAGTCAATGAGATATGGCTTGAAGACACGCTCGGCGACGGGGATATGGAGCATCAGCATGGTGCCGTAACCAAGGATCACCAGCAGGAACAGTCCACCGGGCATGTGGAACCAGCTGGCCGCCAGCAGTGCCACGAACACGGCATCCACGATGACCAGGGCCACGGTCATCGCGATGTGGGAGATGCCGAAGATGAAGGCGTTCTTCAAGGTGCCGGCCACGGTGTTCTCGAAGCGTGCCTGAAGCGCGAACACCCATTCGAAACCGATAAGCCAGAGGATGGTCAGCGCGAATTTGATGATGAGCAGCGGCGTGATCTGCAGGACGATCCATGACCAGACCAGTGCAATCAGCGCCACCAAGAACGGCAGCCACAGCAGTGTGGCTTTGATGAAGTTGGTTTTGAATGACTTGAAGTAGTTGGAGGTTACGCCTTTGCCCTCGCCCTCGATGGAGCGGCGGCAAGCATCATGGCCGGCAGTCAGGGCCGCACCGATGGTGATGATCGGAATCGAAGTGACCAGCATCAGAATGTTGATCCATACGCCGTCAACAAGATTGCTCCACGCGCGCATGAATTTCGAGTCCGGTGCCAGCCAGTTCATCAACTACTCCTTGTACAGCTTTTGGCTCCCCTCAGGGAGGGGAGCCAAATTGTCGGGCTCAACCCTTGACCGCGCCCGCCATGACACCAGAGACTATATACTTCTGGCATACCAAGTAGAAGACGATGATGGGGATGATGGCCAGCACCAGGCAGGCCATCATGGCGCCCATATCCACGGAACCGTAGCCGCCCTTGAGGTATTGCACGGCGACCGAGACGGTCTTGTACTTGCCGAGGTCGAGCGTCAGGTACGGCAGCAGGTAGTCGTTCCAGATCCACATGGCTTCGAGGATGGCCACCGAGACGATCGACGGCTTCATAATCGGCACCACGATCTGGAAGAAGATGCGCGGCACTGACGCGCCGTCGATCATGGCGGACTCCTCAAGCTCCTGCGGGATGCCCTTGATCACGCCAGTGAAGATGAACACGGCCAGACCGGCACCGAAACCGAGGTACACGATGCACAGGCCCCACGGGGTATTGAGCTTCAGCATGTCGGCGATCTTGGAGAGGGTGAACATCACCATCTGGAACGGCACGATCATATTGAACAGGAACAGGGTGTAGAGCAGCTTCGCAGCCCAGTTGTTCACGCGCACGATCCACCATGCGCACATCGAGGTGCACACCAGAATCAGCACCACCGAGCCGACGGTGATAAGCAACGTCCAGCCGAAGGAGGCGAAGAACTGCGTGGTCTCGATGCCGCGCACATAGTTCTCAAGTCCCACGAACGCCTTGCCGGCAGGCAGGGAGAACGCGTTCTTGGAGATGTACGCCTTCTGCTTGAAGGAGTTGATCAGCACCAGGACGATCGGGAAAATCCAGAACAGGGAGACAACGGCAAACAGCACGGTCCATAATGCGCCATGCTTCACAGGCTTGTTCTCGTTCATCAGGCTGCCACCTCCTTGCTCGTGGTGAGCTTGTTCTGAATCAGGGCGATGACCGCGACCAGGATGAAGAACAGCACGGCCTTCGCCTGGCCGACGCCTTCCCAGCCCATACGGCCGTAGAAGGTGCGGGTGATGTTCAGCGCCAGACCTTCAGACATGTTGCTCGGCGCACCGTTGGTCAATGCGAGGTTCTGATCGTAGAGCTTGAAACCGTTGGTCACGGTCAGGAAGGAGCACACGGTGATGGACGGCATCATCAGCGGGATGATGATGCGGAACATGGTCTGCCGTCCGTTGGCGCCGTCCACGGCCGCGGCCTCCAGCACATCGGTGGGCAGGGCTTGCAGGCCGGCGATGTAGATGATCATCATGTAGCCGATCTGCTGCCAGCACACCAGGATGACCAAGCCCCAGAACCCGTAGGACGCCTTATAGGTCAGGGCGCGGCCCCAGTGGGCTAGTACGCCGTTCAGGAGCAGCAGCCAGATGTAGCCCAGGATGATGCCGCCGATAAGGTTCGGCATGAAGAATACCGAGCGGAACAGCGTGGAGCCCTTGATCGCCTTGGTCAGCATGTAGGCGATGGCGAAGGCGATCACGTTGATCACGATGGTGGTCACGATGGTGAACGCGGTGGAGAAGCCGAGCGCGTGCAGGAATTCCTTGTCTTTCAACGCTTTGCCATAGTTCTTAAGCCCCACCCATTCACCGTCGGTAACGGTGGTGAATTCGCAGAAGCTTAAGTAGACGCCCATGATGAAGGGCACCAGGAACCCGATGATGAATGCGGCGAATGTGGGGAGCGCGAACAGCGCCCACCATCTGCGTATCGCCTTGCCAGCCATGCTGATCATGACTTTTCCTCCTCCTTGAGTCCGCTGCGTTGTGACACTGCATCGTGCGCCGGCTGCGGAGTTCAACTCAATGCGAGCTTGCCGATCGAGAACCGCATGCACGGCCTGTTCTCGTTCAAGCCTATGTTCATAGTAAACGTCGAATCATTATATGTCAAACGTTGTCATTTTAGGCGTTTCAAGTTCGAGCACACTCCGGCTCCAGCAATCTTCTTTCACCTAAGATAATGGCTATATAAAGCCAATCTAACGCCGACATAGACACTTTGCAAACGTTTGTAATACAATCGTTGTCATCGCCGCAGATCAATCAATCAGCATGTACACTGGAGTCAGTTGTGCATGTGTATTGCGATTTTCCATTCAACGCAAGGGGGCTGCAATGGCTACGAGCATTCAGGATGTCGCCCGCGAGGCCGGCGTCTCCATCTCCACCGTCTCACGTTCCTTCACCAGGCCGGATCTGGTGTCGGCCAAGACCCGCGAGCGCGCGCTCGGCTGCGGCCCTGAAATCCGGCCGCTCCCTGCGCATCGCAGTACTGATGAGCGGCCATATCCGCCTGTGGTTCACCGCCTCGGTCATCGAGGGGCTCAACGAGGTGCTGCACACGCAGGGCTACGATATTTCGGTATTCCAGATTTCCAGCATCGAGGAGCGCAAGGAATTCTTCGAGATGTTGCCGGTACGCCGTAACGCCGATGCCGTGATTGTGGCGTCTTTCGATATCGACAACAACGAAATCGCGCAACTGGCTTCGGTCGGCGTGCCGATCGTCGGCATCAATTCAGTCGAACCCGAAGCCCGCGGCTTTACCGCCGCCGTCAATATCGACGATGTGCAGGGCTCCACGCTGGCCGCCCGCCATCTTATCAATCTCGGACATCGCCGCATCACCTACATCAGCACCAATCGCGAGGTGTCGCTGAGCTTCTCCGTGCAAAGCCGATTCGACTCATTCACCGCCTGCTGCCGCAGGGAAGGCATCGAGCCGCAGGTTATCGTCTGCAAGGTCGATGACGATGGACGTTATGAAATCAGCGACGTGGTCAACCAACTCATAAGCCAAGACGAGATGCCCACCGCCATCGCATGCCAAGAGGATGGCATTGCTTTGCCGCTTATGTTCCAGCTGGAGCGCAATGGATTCTCCGTGCCCGGCGACGTCTCGTTGATCGGCTACGACGATAGTTTCTACACCGGCGATATCGGCCTGACCACCATCCGCCAGGATCCGGTGGAAATGGCCCGCGTGGCAGCCCGCATGACGCTCGATCTCATTGACGAAAAGCCGATTGAGCAACCCTACATCGTGTTCCCGGCCCAGCTGAAGGTCCGCTCCTCCACCTCCCGCGTTAAGTAGGCTCACACAACAAAGCCCACCATAGAAAAAGTGTGAGGCAACCGCACAATAACGCTCAATCGCACATTGTGGAGAATGGCGAAAAATCGCCGATTCATGGCCCCACAGCGTGCGATTGAGCGGGTGCGTGCCTCACACTTTTCTGCGGCGGACGATTTTGTGCGAGACTCAGCAATACAAAGCGGCGCCCCCGGAGAAGGAAATGGCAGGGGCGCCGCGGATTGTTGCTTATCGGCTATGGGACTCTATGAGACTCAGTGCGAAGCCTCGTATTCGGAAGCCCAACCGTCCACGAAGGCGGTCTTGGCGGCATCCCACTTGCCGGTGCCCTGCGCGTACTCGAGCAGTGCCTGGCCGACCTTGTTCTTCCACTCTTCGGACGGCATCATGGTGAAGTTCCAAGAAACCTGGGTCTTGCCGGACTTCTGATCCTCAACAGCGGCTTCAGTCAGCGGGTTGTCAAACTTGACATCATCGAAGGTCTTGAACGGGGTGGTGAAGCCCATGTCCTGAGAGATGGCCTTCTTGCCGGTGTCGGAGGTGATCACCCAAGACAGGAAGTCCTCGGTGGCCTTCTTGTCGGCGTCGGAGGCCTTGTCGTTGATGCACCAGTAGTTCTCGGAACCAGTGGCCAAGCCCTGCTTCTCTTCACCCTTGACACCGGTGTAGATTGGCATCATGCCCACGGATTCGGCCTTCATGCCGGCCTTCTGCAGGTCGGTCCAGGCCCAGGTACCGTTCTGGTAGAAGGCGGCCTCGCCGAGCGCGAACTCGGAGTTCGCATCATCTCCGGTCTTGGCGCTCAGCTGGGTGGGGTCGGTGGTGGAGTCGGCGATGTACAGGTCGAAGATCTTCTTGTAGTTCGGCAGGTAGGTGCCCTTGATCTTGGCCGGCTGCTCGGTGACGTTGTCATCCTTGAACTCGTAGTAAAGCGGCAGATTGGCCAGGTGGGTCTTGAAGCGCCAGTCGGAGCTGGAGTCGAAGCCGGCGGAGGTGAACGCGCCCTTGATGCCGAGCTCGTCCTTGCGGGCCTGCATGTCGTCGGCCACGGCCTTCAGGGTGTCGAAGTTGTCGATTTCGTCCATGGACGTGGCCTTGGCGCCATCCAGCGCGAAGTACTTGTTGAGGATGTCCTTGTTGTAGATCAGGCCGTAGGTTTCCATCACGTACGGCACGCCGACCACCTTGTCGCCATCCTTCAGGGCCACATCCTGGTTGGCGAGCTCCTTGTACACATCCGTATTGGACATATCGGCGGTGTACTTCTTCCAGTTCTGGTAGCCGACCGGGCCGTTGACCTGGAACAAGGTCGGGGCTTCGGTTTTGGCGATTTCGGACTTCAGGGTCTGCTCGTAGGTACCGGAGGCCGCGGTCTGCACCTTGACCTCAACGCCCTTTTCCTTGGTGTATTCCTTGGCCAGAGCGGTCCACTGATCAGCCGCTTCCGGCTTGAAATTCAGGTAGTAGACCTTGCCCTTGGCGTCATCGCCGGAGGTCGAGCTTCCGCAGGCCGCCAAAGCGCCGAGGGACATCGCAGCGACAGCCGCCATCGCGACTGCTGACTTGACTGTACGATTCATCATCGAACCTTTCTCTTTCATCGTCGACCCGGCCGTCCCCGGTCAGGACAGGTACGCTAGCACGCACCTTTACGACTATCGACATGCACTATTGTGCAACGGTTTGCTTCTTTTTGCAAACGATAGCAATATCAGCGCGTCATAAATCATCATTTTCAGGCCATTGTCAACAAATATCCCATTAATTCAGTCATTTTTGCCTCATTATCGCAATGCAAGCGTTCGCAATCATGAGAGCGCTAACATATCTTTCATGGCAATCGATTGCCACTTATACCCATCAAAAAAAACAACACGCCGACGCTATCGTTTGCAAATCATTTATCGACATACCGCAATTCCCGCCACAAACAATAAAGGCCCGCCCGCAGTAGCGGGCAGGCCAGCGCAATCGCAGCGCAACCGGGGCTAGGCGTTCCACCGTTCGATGACGTTATCTCCCTTATAGACGCTGAGCACCGAGTAGTGCGCCGTATCCAAACGCAGCAACCGTGCGAAATGCGGGTCCACGCCCAGCCATTGCGAGGTGAGGATGCGCAGGATGTGCGCATGAGCCACCAACAGCACATTATGGCCGTCTTTCAGCAGCGGCGTAATCTCGTCGATGGCGCTCTTGGCGCGTGCCGCCGCTTCTTCCAGCGTCTCGCCAGGCCCGGCATGGACCGGCACCTGTTCGCCCGAAGGCAAGGTCTCGACCCAGTCGCCCTCCAGCGTGGGCGTCAGCGAGCGCGGCCCGTCACGCCACACATCCCATTCAAAACCGCTGGCCTCACTCACCTGCTGGCGCGTACGCCCCTCGGCTCGGCCGTAATCCCATTCAGCGATGCCGTCCAACACACCGTGGTCCGCAAAACCAGCCAATTCAGCGGTTTGGCACGCCCGCTTCAGCGGACTGGAAAACACACAGCTCTGGCTGAATCCTTCGGGGAAGGCCTCGCGCAGGCGCCTTCCGGCATCCGCTGCCTGCTGCTCGCCGACCGCGGTCAACGGGATGTCCGTGCGCCCGGTATGCTGCCCGGATTCGCTCCACACGGTCTGGCCGTGGCGCAGCAACACCAAAAATCCATTGCCGCCACGAGAGTTCTCGACGGCAACGGTGCCGTTCACGTTCTGTTCGCTCATGCCTCCACTCTAGTCTGCGCTCGTTCATGACTCCACCATTAACGCCCATCTTTTGCGCTGAGATGATTGAGATGCTATTAGACTGAGAGTCATGAGCGACGAAACGAACACCGACTTCCCCTCCAGCGCCGACCGCGCGGTCGACAGCCTGCACCGCATCGACGAGAAGGTCAACAGGCTGCGCGAGGACCGGCTCAACGACCCTGATTCTCTGGGCGACAAGCTCATCAAGTCGGCAGTCCCAGCGCTGGCAGGCTTGGTTGCCGGCAAAGCATTCCAGATGATATGGGACAAGGGCACAAGCAAACGCAATCTGCGCAAGGGACTGGCGGCAGACGCGCCGCAAAGTCTGGCAATGAGTCTGGCATTCGCCGCCGTTTCGGCCGCACTCGGCGCAGTGGTTTCGCAGCTGTCGGATCGGGGCTCCAAGGCGTTCGTCGACCACCGCCATCGCAAGCCCAGCCGCTAATCCCCCGGTTGGATGATGGTTTCTGTTGGCTGACTGATGACTCATCGCTGGAATTTCGTCAAGGAACCATCAGTCAATCGACAGGAACCATCAGTCCAGCACAGTTCCGCCACACAATATCGGCATTTCACTGTGAGGTAATCCACCGTGACGTCCGGCGTCTGCCGTGCGACAATAAAGCCATGGTTACCAACGCAACAATCGAGGCTCTTCTGGGCCGCCGCTCCATCCGTAAGTTCAAGGACGAGGCCATCGACGACGATACCCGCGCCACGCTCGAAACCGTCGCCCAACATGCCGCGTCCAGCCAGTTCCTTAACGACTGGTCCGCCATCCGCATCACCGATCCGGCCATCAAAGCCAAGCTCGCCGAATTCGGCCATCAGCCGTATATCGCCACCGCGCCGTTGCTGTACGTGTTCGTCATCGACGAGCACCGCAACGCACGCATCGCCGAACGCAAGGGTATCGATCCCGCTTCCGACGAATTCCATCTCAAGTACAGCTATCGCTTCACCCAAGCTCAGAACGACGCCGTGCTGGCCCTGCACGCCATGGAGACCGCCGCCTATTCGCTGGGACTGGGCTGCGTGATTCTCGGCTCTCTGCTCAACAACATCCCCGGCCTTATCGACGTGCTGAATCTGCCGGAATACACGTATCCGGTGCTGGGTCTGGCCATCGGCAAGCCCGATCAGAACCCGACCGTCAAGCCGCGCATGCCGCGCACGATGCAGTTCTTCGAGAACACCTACCCGGCTGACGCCGATGGCGTACTCGACCAGCTGCCCGCCTTCGACGAGGAAGTTCACCGGTACTACGATCTGCGACAAGCCGACCGTCCGGTGGACGCTTTCAGCGATCAGGTCGCCACGATCAGTCGGCAGGATGTCAGCCATCAGACACTGCTCGACAAGGCCGCCGCTCAGGGCTTCCGTCTGGATCAGTGAGACCAGAACCAACGAGATAGCCTCGGATAGGCTCGTCACTGAGTCGTCTCGGTCTCGGCACTGCGACGACTCAGTTCCAACACCTCAACATTTCATCACCGGATACCGGCAAAATTGCACAACCATCCCGCCGGTGTCGCACCATCAACAAACGTTCACATATCAGTCCCATTATGCGGACAACCAACGGCCAGTTTTGCAAGAAAACCCGCCAAACCAGCAGTATCCGCACCAGTGGTGGGAATAGACTGCATGTGGCCGCAATGACTACGAACCGGAAAAGAGGGACTGGATGCGGACGGTTTGGCAAGTCTTTCTACGCGATTGCAGACGTATCTTACGCAATCCCGTTGCCGTTGTGGTGACGCTCGGCGTAGCAATACTGCCCTCGCTGTACGCATGGTTCAACATTCTCGCCAACTGGGATCCCTATTCAGCCACCGGCAATCTGCAAGTGGCCGTAGCCAATGAAGACCAAGGCACCACCAACGATCTGGTCGGCCATCTCGATGCGGGCCGGCAGGTCGTCAAGAAACTCAAGCAGAACGACGAACTCGGCTGGCGCTTCGTAGACAATGAGGAACAGGCCGTACACGGCGTGGAGACCGGCGAATACTATGCAGCCATCGTGCTGCCCAAGGATTTCAGCACCAGCCTGGTCGAATCGGTGACCGGAACCTCCAAACAGCCAAAAATCAAGTATTACGTCAACGAGAAGAAGAACGCGATCGCGCCGAAAATCACCGACACCGGCGCCACCACCATCGACGAGCAGATCAACTCCGCCTTCGTCACCACGGTAGCCACCACCGTTGCCTCGGCCATTTCCGAAACCGGAGACGATCTCGACCAAGCCACCGGCAAAGTCCAGCACGATACGATCAATGATCTCAATACGGTGATGTCCACGCTGAACACCGTTCAGGATTCACTCACCGACTTACAGGACACGCTGGCCCAATCAGACACGATTCTCGCCGACGCCAAACAGACCACCGCCTCACTCAAGCAGACCGTCGCGGCCGCGCAGAATGCCTCCCGCCAGTCCGGCACACTGTTGGCGGAAACACAGGCCGGGTCACAAGCCTTCTCCACCACACTGGTCGGCGCGCTCGACACCAGTTCAGCACAACTCTCCGGACTGGCCGTTCACGTCAACAACGCCGCCGGCAGCATCACCGGCTCCTTCAACAGCGCGCAGAACTCCGTCGACACCATCACCAACACACTTTCGGCCCCACTGAACGCCACCCAAACGTCAATCAGCGATCTGAAAGACGCGCTGACCAAAGCCGGCATCGGCAAAGACACCACCGACCCAGTCGGCCAGAACATCTGGAAACAAATCGATGCGCTCGACTCATTGATCAGCAAACAGCAGACACAGCTCAACACCTTCCATACCGACACCACACAGTTCATCAACTCCGGTAAAGACGCCACCACGAATCTTTCCGGAGCCATGACCAACACCACCACCGGCGGCATCGCGGCGCTGAATACCGCGCGCGGCTCGCTGACCGGCACCGTAATGCCGTCGCTCACCTCATCATTGAACAGTTTCGCCGCCCTGAATGGCACACTGGATGGCACGTTGACTTCGTTATCCGGCACCTTGGATCAGGCCGACGGACTGTTCGACCAGCTTGTCGATACCCTGAACCAAACAAAAACCACCATCAGCAGCACGCAGGATTCGCTGCGCCAGGTGGCCAGCGATGTCGCCACCGTACGCACCGATATCGCCACGCTCGATAGTTCCGCCGCTTACCAGAAAATCCGGGATACGCTGCATCTGGATGACAAGGGATTCGGCGACTTCATGGGCAATCCCGTCACCCTGACCACGAAAGTCGTGTATGCCACCGACAATTACGGGTCCGCAGTCACCCCGTTCTACACGAATCTGGCACTGTGGGTAGGCGGTTTCGTGCTAATCGCCATCTACAAGCTTGAGGTCGACCGCGAGGGCATTCGCCGTATCACCGCTACGCAAGCATATCTTGGCCGCTGGCTGCTGCTGGTCACCATCGGATTCCTGCAAGCCGTCATCGCCACCATCGGCGATCTGGTGCTTGGCATCCAATGCGAGCATCCGCTGCTGTTCATCTTGGCCGGGATCTTCTGTTCGTTCGTATACATCAACATTATTTACGCACTGGCCGTGGCGTTCCGCCATATCGGCAAAGCCATCGCCGTAATTCTGGTCATTGTGCAGATACCCGGCGCCTCCGGCCTGTATCCGATTGAAATGATGCCGAACTTCTTCCGCGAACTGCACCCGTGGCTGCCCTTTACCTACGGCATCAACGCGATGCGCGGCCCGATCGCCGGCCTGTACGCGAACCATTACTGGCTCGACATGCTGCACCTGTTCTGGTATCTGCCGGCGGCACTCTTCGTGGGACTTGTCATACGCCGGTATGCGATGAACCTGAACGCGCTGTTCGACCGTCGTTTGGGAGATACCGACCTGATGATCACCGAGCACAACAGCATGGTGAACGAACAGGTGAGCTTGAACTCCGTATTCCGCACGGTGTCCGACAGCAAGGAACTGCGCGATATCATCGCCCATCGCGCGCACCGGTTCTTCGCACGGTATCCAAAGATGATCGTTGCCGGTCTGGCATTGCTGACCGTACTCCCGTTCGTATTCCTGGTGCTGCTGTTCGTCACCCAAGAGAAAATCGCCATGCTGACCTCTTGGATTCTGTCGATTATTCTTATCGACGCCTATCTCATTGTGGTTGAATACGCACGCGAAGCCTACGCCATGCAGCTTGGCGTCAGCGCCATGAGTGCCGACGAGTTCCGCAATGTGATGCTCAACGGATATGTGTGGCGGCGTTTCCACGGCCACGGACGTCACGAAGCGGCGATGGACAGCAATCCGAATATCGGCGAAACCACTGAACGACTCACACCGTTCAGTGATCAGGCCACCGAGCCGACTGCGCACACCGCACAGTCCGGTCAGTCCGGGCAGCCTGGGCAGGGAGGCGCACGATGAAGCTTATCTGGAAAATATTCGTACGTGACGTGCGCCAAGCCACCCGCAATGTGATCGCCGTAATCGTGGCTATGGGATTGGTGATTGTGCCGGCACTGTACGCCTGGTACAACATCGCCGCCAGCTGGGACCCGTACGGCAACACCAAGGCCTTGAAGGTCGCTGTGGCGAACGTGGATAAGGGCTATAAGTCCGATCTGATGCCGATCACCATCAACGTCGGCGAAACCGTGACCAATACGCTCAGGGCCAATCATGACCTTGACTGGCAGTTTGTGGATCGTGCTAAGGCCATCGATGGCGTGAACTCAGGCGAATACTATGCCGCGCTGATTATTCCAAAGAGCTTCAGCTCCGATATGATGACGCTGTTTTCACCGAAGATCAAGCACGCCAAGCTCGAATACTATCTCAATGAGAAAATCAATCCGATCGCTCCGCATATCACCGACCAGGGTGCTACCACCGTGGCCACGACCATCGACCAGACATTCGTGAAGACCTTGGCGAGCGTGGCGCTGGATTTGGTTTCCAACGTGGCCGATTACGCGCAAAGCCCGCAAATGGAGCAGTACGTCAACAACGCCACCAGTCATATTGCCACCATGTCGTCTCGTTTGACCGGCACTGCGTCGCAGATGGATTCCTATGCCAATCTGCTCGGGGCCGCCAACAGCATCATTGATTCCACCGATAAGCTGCTGGGGTCAACAGGCTCAGCTGCGGCCACAACCAAAAAGGCGTTGAAACAGACCCGCAACGGCGTCTCCAGCCTCGACAAGGCATTGTCCGGAGCCACCGATGGCGTCGGTACGGCATTGCAGCAGGCCGGTTCATCCTACGACACCATTGCCAAGCAAATCGATGCCGCTTTTGCCGATGTGGGCTCACAATCCTCACAGATATCAAACAAGCTAACCGATATGCAATCCAAAGTGGAGGCTCAGGCCGACAGCTTTGGAAAGTATGCCGCCGCTTTACGAGATCTCGCCAAACAAGCGGCTTCACTGCCCGTGGGCGGAGATACCGTTGCCGCTCAACTGAACGCGGCTGCAGACCAAGCCACAAAGGCGCAGCAGAGCATGCAGCAAGCCGCCACCGCGTTGGGCGATGCGGCCACGCACATAGCAAACGGTACTGCCGATGCCGATACAGCGCGTCGAGATCTGAAATCACAAATCGCTGCCGCCAAACAATCGATTACTCAGGCTTCAGACACGTACAAGAGCACGCTGAAACCGCAACTGAACAATCTGACCTCGTCCATGGACGAAGTGACCACGCAGGCAAGTTCCGTAATCGACGGGCTTGCATCGACCGTAAGCAGCGTGTCAGGTCTTTCTGGCGGCGTTTCAGACAGCCTGACGGACATCCAGTCGGCCTTGACTGACGCAGCTAGCGCTTTGACCCGTTCGGCGAAGAAACTCGACAACTTGTCTTCCCAACTCGCCTCTATCACCAATGGCGGCACCATCGACCTGTCTGTGATTTCCTCTGCGAAGCCCGATGCCATTGCTTCCATGCTGGCGGCACCCGTAGCGGTCGACCGCATCGCGCTCTATCCCGTTGCCAACTATGGTTCCGCGATGGCTCCGTTCTACACGATTTTGTCTATTTGGGTCGGTGCGATCATTCTGGTCGCCATGTTGAAAGTATCGATTTCCGACCATGAGAAGGCTCGTATCTTAGGGTTGGGCAATGATCTGCCGCTCGGTTCGGAAGTGGGTCTTCGCGAGGCCATGATTGCCGGGCGGATTGCCGGACCGGCCGCCGCGTTGGATGTGCTGAAGAAGCCGCGTGCCGAGGCTCCCGGCAATGCGCGGCAGTTCGGTTTACGCTTGCACCACGAATATTTCGGCCGATACATGATTTTCGGTTTCCTTGCTTTGCTGCAAGGTACGCTGGTGTGCCTGGGCGATATGTTCTATCTCGGCGTGCAGTGTGAGCATCCGATCCGGTTCATGATGGTCGGCTGGCTGACCGCGCTGGTGTTCTCGAATATTGTGTATACGCTGGCCCTATCGTTCGGTGATATCGGCAAAGCCATTGCCGTAGTACTGCTGGTTATGCAGGTAGCCGGTTCCGGCGGCACATTCCCCATTGAAACACTGCCGACGTTCTTCCAGGTCGTTTCTAAATGGCTACTGTTCCCCTATGCGGTGGACGCGATGCACTCGGCCATGGCCGGCTCGTTCGGCATGGAATACTGGGTTTCCATGGGCAAACTGGCACTGTTCCTTGTTCCCTCATTGCTGTTGGGACTTATGTTGCGCAAGCCGGTAATTCGCTTCAACGATTGGGTTATCCGCAACCTTGAAAGCACCAAGGTGATGTGAGTGTTGGACGGAGTGTGTCCGAGCGCCCTGAACGCTTAGCAGCCTACGACCTGGCGTGTTTGGACCGTAACCTGTCTCAGATACGGCGTTGGCGAGGCCTATGGAGCTTCTGACGCTAACGTCTACGTGGCTTGTAGCCCTTTTTACGACTGTGTGGCTTGAGTTGCTGGTTCAGCGGTACATGCCGGTAACTGGATTGTGGATCGCGATGTGTGAGGTGCCAGCATCCGCAATATTCGCAACGGTACACCCATAGCTCGGCTCCGCGCTCGATCAGGCTTTGATCAGCGGCACGCTGAGCCTGCGCCTTATCGTGGTACATGATTTTATTCGACGTGGCGCAACGTTTAGGGGTGAAGTAATGCATAGCAGAAGCCAGTGTAGAGCGACCCCATAACCAAGCCAGTTTCTGGCTCCCCTCAGGGGGGGGGAGCCGTCCGCACAGCAGACCGGGGGGAGGAGGCCCGGGCGTCGGGATTCCACGGTCACGGACGTGCTGTTTTCCGGATTTCCTGCGGAAATGGGAACGCGCCGCGCCGTCTCTCTTCGGCCCCGACGGCGGGGCCGGCCGGGAATGGTCCCGGACGTGGGTCTCATGAGTGCGAGAAGCCCCGGGTGTTTTTGTGGGGGTGTGTGGGTTTGGGTCGTGAGTGTTTCGGATATAGGGAAAGCCCCTTGGGGCGTGTGCTCCGAGGGGCTTCCTGTACGTGTGGTGCGGCGGCGTGCTACTCTCCCACACCCTGTCGGGTGCAGTACCATCGCCGTGCCAGGCCTTAGCTTCCGGGTTCGGAATGGGACCGGGCGTCTCACCTGGGCCATGGCCGCCGCAAATCTTCTCTTGTACGGTCAGACGCTGGGGTCTGCCGGCCTGTGGCGGCCTGGGAACCGGACAGCGGACGCGGATATGTCGATGTTTCGTCTTGTGGCCAGACAATGCTCATTGCCGTCTGGTGCCGTTTGCAGGAGGAAGATGCGGTCCAACCGCCAGGGGTTGGAATGTTGGTGTTGCCTTTCGTCCGTTAGTACCGGTCGGCTCCACCCCTCGCGGGGCTTCCACGTCCGGCCTATCGACCACGTGTTCTGCATGGGGACTACAGGAACTCGAAGGTTCCACGGAATGCTTATCTTGGAGCAGGCTTCCCGCTTAGATGCTTTCAGCGGTTATCCCTTCCGAACGTAGCCAACCGGCCGTGCCACTGGCGTGACAACCGGCATACCAGAGGTTCGTCCACCCAGGTCCTCTCGTACTATGGGCAGGCCTCCTCAGCATTCCAACGAGCGCAGAGGATAGAGACCAAACTGTCTCACGACGTTCTGAACCCAGCTCGCGTGCCGCTTTAATCGGCGAACAGCCGAACCCTTGGGACCTGCTCCAGCCCCAGGATGCGACGAGCCGACATCGAGGTGCCAAACCATCCCGTCGATATGGACTCTTGGGAATGATCAGCCTGTTATCCCCGGGGTACCTTTTATCCGTTGAGCGATGCCGCGTCCGTACACCGGCACCGGATCACTAGTCCCGACTTTCGTCCCTGCTCGGACCGTCGTCCTCGCAGTCAAGCCCGCTTGTGCACTTGCACTCGCCACCCGATTGCCAACCGGGCTGAGCGGACCTTTGGGCGCCTCCGTTACTCTTTGGGAGGCAACCGCCCCAGTTAAACTACCCGCCAGGCACTGTCCCTGAACAGGATGACTGTTCGAGGTTAGACATCCAATGCGAACAGAGCGGTATTTCACCTTACGGCTCCGCGCGATCTGGCGACCGCGCCTCTCGGCCTCCCGCCTATGCTACACAATCCACACCGAATGCCAATACCAAGGTATAGTAAAGGTCCCGGGGTCTTTTCGTCCTTCTGCGCTTAACGAGCATCTTTACTCGTACTGCAATTTCGCCGAGCTCCTGGTCGAGACAGTGGGGAAGTCGTTACGCCATTCGTGCAGGTCGGAACTTACCCGACAAGGAATTTCGCTACCTTAGGACCGTTATAGTTACGGCCGCCGTTTACCGGGGCTTCAATTCAACGCTTCTCCTCGCGGATGACATCTCCTCTTAACCTTCCGGCACCGGGCAGGCGTCAGTGCATATACAGCGGCTTGCGCCTTCGCATGCACCTGTGTTTTTGGTAAACAGTCGCTACCCCCTGGTCTGTGCCACCCCCAAAAGCTCCCCGCGCGAGGCGGTTCACCATCGGGGGTCTCCCTTAAACCGAAGGAACGGGAGTGATTTGCCGAGTTCCTTGACCAGGATTCGCTCGATCGCTTTGGTATTCTCTACCTGACCACCAGTGTCGGTTTGGGGTACGGGCGGCTTCGAGCCTGACGCCGAAGCTTTTCTCGGCAGCCGGGATCACCGGATATCGGGCCATAAGGCCCCCATCATCGCACCTCGGACCCATGCGGGACGGATTTGCCTGTCCCACGCCCTGCGTGCTTGACCACGGAAGACCACCTCCGCGGCCGGCTACCCTTCTGCGTCACTCCTGCGCTGACCTACTACAAGGATCGGTCCCAACAGGCCAGGGCATCCCGCCCCCGAAGGAGCAGTAAGCCCGGACCCGGAGGTTAGTACTCCAAGCCTCGGTTTTGGCGGCTGAAAGCCGGTACGGGAATATCGACCCGTTCATCCATTCGACTACGCCTGTCGGCCTCGCCTTAGGACCCGACTCACCCAGGGACGATGAACGTGGCCCTGGAACCCTTGGTCATCCAGCGGACGGGATCTTCACCCGTCTCTCGCTACTCATGTCTGCATTCTCACTCCCATGAAGTCCACGGCGCGTTCACACGGCCGCTTCGCCCCTCATGGGACGCTCTCCTACCCAGTACAAAATACTGCCGCGTCTTCGGTGGTGTGCTTGAGCCCCGCTACATTGTCGGCGCGGAACCACTAGACCAGTGAGCTGTTACGCACTCTTTCAAGGGTGGCTGCTTCTGAGCCAACCTCCTGGCTGTCTATGCGACTCCACATCCTTTCCCACTTAGCACACGCTTCGGGACCTTAGACGACGGTCTGGGCTGTTTCCCTTTCGACGACGAAGCTTATCCCCCGCCGACTCACTGCCGGGATACGCGTCACCGGTATTCGGAGTTTGGTTGCTGTTGGTACCCGATACGGGCCCGCAAGCATCCAGTAGCTCTACCCCCGGGACGTAATGACCCGACGCTGCACCCAAATGCATTTCGGAGAGAACCAGCTATCACGGAATTTGATTGGCCTTTCACCCCTAGCCCCAAGTCATCCCCCCGGTTTTCAACCCAGGTGGGTTCGGTCCTCCACGCGGTCTTACCCGCGCTTCAACCTGCTCAGGGCTAGATCATCCCGCTTCGGGTCCAGGACACGCGACTCAAACGCCTTTTAAGACTCGCCTTCGCTACGCATACCCCACACGGGTTATGCTCGCCACATGCCACTGACTCGCAGACTCATTTTTCGATAGGCACGCCGTCACCCCACAAAAGGGCTCCGACGGATTGTAGGCGCACGGTTTCAGAGACTGTTTCACTCCCCTCCCGGGGTACTTTTCACCTTTCCCTCACGGTACTCGTTCGCTATCGGTCAGACAGGAATATTCAGGCTTACCCAACGGTCTGGGCGGATTCGCACGGGGTTCCACGGGACCCGTGCTACTTGGGAGACGCGATCGGCAGACCATGCGCGTTCAGGTACGGGGCCCTCACCCTCTGCGGCCCGGTATTCAACCCGGTTCCCCTGACACATGGTTTTCTGCAACTGCCGGCCGGCCCGTCGGAGCCGGCGCACGCGATCCCGCAACACCCCGCGCGCAACCCCCGACGGGTATCACACGCGCAAGGTTTGGCCATCATCCGCTTTCGCTCGCCACTACTCACGGAATATCCTTTCCTGCAGGTACTGAGATGTTTCACTTCCCTGCGTACCCCCCGGCCGAAGCCGGTACCGACCCATGACGGTCGGTGGGTTCCCCCATTCGGAAATCCTCGGATCAAAGCCCTGTTGGCGGCTCCCCGAGGCATATCGCAGCCTCAAACGTCCTTCATCGGTCCTGTCTGCCAAGGCATCCACCATACGCCCTTGCAAGCAACACACACCACGAAAGTGCATGGCCGCAAGATTCCTCTAGCAAATTCCCAGACGACAAATCATCACACTAAAAATGATCACAAAACGATCGAAACGAACAATAGAGTTCGATTCGAAATCAACAGCAAAACAAAGATTCAAAAACTCTTGTTTTGCTCGCGTCCACTATCCAGTTCTCAAGCCACCACGCACCGCCACGCCATCGCGCCGGCACACGGCCGGCCCCCAGGCACGACGGGCATCGAATCGCGCCAGGCAAAAAGCCTGGGGTGGCGATCCGGGAGCCCAAAAGCGCATCCATACCACCCCGGCACCCACCGCACGACCGGCAGGGCAAAGCCAACGACGTCTTCCACACCAGCAACCCCGCCGCCATCGCACCATGCGACGCGCGGGGCGCACACCGTCGGACGAACATCCGACTGAATTCTCCGTAGAAAGGAGGTGATCCAGCCGCACCTTCCGGTACGGCTACCTTGTTACGACTTAGTCCCAATCACGAGCCTCACCTTAGACGGCTCCATCCCACAAGGGGTTAGGCCACCGGCTTCGGGTGCTGCCCACTTTCATGACTTGACGGGCGGTGTGTACAAGGCCCGGGAACGCATTCACCGCGACGTTGCTGATTCGCGATTACTAGCGACTCCGCCTTCACGCAGTCGAGTTGCAGACTGCGATCCGAACTGAGACCGGTTTTCAGGGATCCGCTCCGCGTCGCCGCGTCGCATCCCGTTGTACCGGCCATTGTAGCATGCGTGAAGCCCTGGACGTAAGGGGCATGATGATCTGACGTCATCCCCACCTTCCTCCGAGTTAACCCCGGCGGTCCCCCGTGAGTTCCCGGCATAATCCGCTGGCAACACGGGGCGAGGGTTGCGCTCGTTGCGGGACTTAACCCAACATCTCACGACACGAGCTGACGACGACCATGCACCACCTGTGAACCCGCCCCGAAGGGAAGCCGTATCTCTACGACCGTCGGGAACATGTCAAGCCCAGGTAAGGTTCTTCGCGTTGCATCGAATTAATCCGCATGCTCCGCCGCTTGTGCGGGCCCCCGTCAATTTCTTTGAGTTTTAGCCTTGCGGCCGTACTCCCCAGGCGGGATGCTTAACGCGTTAGCTCCGACACGGAACCCGTGGAACGGGCCCCACATCCAGCATCCACCGTTTACGGCGTGGACTACCAGGGTATCTAATCCTGTTCGCTCCCCACGCTTTCGCTCCTCAGCGTCAGTAACGGCCCAGAGACCTGCCTTCGCCATTGGTGTTCTTCCCGATATCTACACATTCCACCGTTACACCGGGAATTCCAGTCTCCCCTACCGCACTCAAGCCCGCCCGTACCCGGCGCGGATCCACCGTTAAGCGATGGACTTTCACACCGGACGCGACGAACCGCCTACGAGCCCTTTACGCCCAATAATTCCGGATAACGCTTGCACCCTACGTATTACCGCGGCTGCTGGCACGTAGTTAGCCGGTGCTTATTCAACGGGTAAACTCACTCTCGCTTGCTCCCCGATAAAAGAGGTTTACAACCCGAAGGCCTCCATCCCTCACGCGGCGTCGCTGCATCAGGCTTGCGCCCATTGTGCAATATTCCCCACTGCTGCCTCCCGTAGGAGTCTGGGCCGTATCTCAGTCCCAATGTGGCCGGTCGCCCTCTCAGGCCGGCTACCCGTCGAAGCCACGGTGGGCCGTTACCCCGCCGTCAAGCTGATAGGACGCGACCCCATCCCATACCGCGAAAGCTTTCCCAGAAGACCATGCGATCAACTGGAGCATCCGGCATTACCACCCGTTTCCAGGAGCTATTCCGGTGTATGGGGCAGGTCGGTCACGCATTACTCACCCGTTCGCCACTCTCACCACCAAGCAAGCTTGATGGATCCCGTTCGACTTGCATGTGTTAAGCACGCCGCCAGCGTTCATCCTGAGCCAGAATCGAACCCTCCACAAAAACCTCATGAAAAGCATCCGAATAGATGACTCTCAAAACAAAAATTGACGAGCACGTCCTTAAGGAAGGACGCCCTCAAAAAACCTCACCCCTCATCAAACCCTCCCGGGTACCCAACCACCACGACAGGCGATCAGGCGAGGAATGAACTGGCAATCATTGACTATAAAGAAGTAGTACAAACACGCTCTTGAGTTCTCAAACCACCACCACACCAGCCAGACGGGAAACCAACCAGAGGAAGGAACCCGCCGCGCTGAGCGGCAACAGGTGAATAACTTACACGCATGTCCGGATTCACGCAAATCAAGGCGCGCAAAAACCCAAGGAATCGGCATAACAGCGCGGTTCCCTCGGCGTGTCGCAAACAGCCTATTTGCGCTGTTCTGATATCAGAATAATCCGTTTTGCATTGCCGATGCGTAACAAATTCATGTGTTCAACGGCGTGTCGCAAGAATTCGATTGCGTGACCATCCAGGTTCACCTTCTCGCAACCGGTCATCGCATATGCAAAAAGGGACTTCCCTTTACGGGAAGTCCCTTTCAGTAGCTATTGAAGCTCGCTAGCTTCAGGCCAGGGTGTTCGGGTCAACCGGAACGCCCGGGTTCATCGTGGAGGTGATGGTTGCCTTGGTCAGGTAACGGCCCTTCACGGTGGACGGCTTCAGACGCTTGACTTCGTCGGCCACAGCCTTGAAGTTCTCGTCCAGAGCGGACTCATCGAAGCTCATCTTGCCGATGAGGAAGCTCAGGTTGCCGTTCTTGTCGACACGGAACTCGATCTTGCCGCCCTTGATGTCCTTGACAGCCTTGGTGACATCCATGGTCACGGTGCCGGTCTTGGGGTTCGGCATCAGGCCACGCGGACCGAGCACACGGCCCAGACGTCCGACCTTGCCCATCATGTCCGGAGTAGCAACCACGGCGTCGAAGTCGAGGAAGCCGCCCTGAACCTTTGCAATCAGGTCGTCATCACCGACGATGTCGGCGCCAGCCTCGGTAGCCTCGGTAGCCTTCGGGCCACGGGCGAACACGAGGACCTTGGCGGTCTTACCAGTGCCGTGAGGCAGGTTGACGGTACCACGCACGAGCTGGTCGGCCTTACGCGGGTCAACGCTCAGACGGAACACAGCCTCGACGGTCTGGTCGAAGTTGTAGGAGGGCATGCTCTTGAGCAGAGCGATGGCCTCGTTGGCGGTGTAGAGGTTGTTGCGATCGACGCGCTCAGCGGCTTCGCGGTACTTCTTGGAACGCTTTACCATCTGTCCTTCTCCTTATCAGTCCGTAACCGTGATGCCCATCGAGCGAGCGGTGCCCTCGATGATCTTCATGCCGGCCTCGATATCGCGAGCAGACAGATCTTCCATCTTGATCTCGGCGATTTCGCGAACCTGCGCCTTGGTGACAGAGCCGACCTTGTGGGTCAGCGGGTTCTCGGTGCCCTTCTCAACGCCAGCGGCCTTCTTCAGCAGAGCTGCAGCCGGCGGGGTCTTGAGCACGAAGGTGAAGGAACGATCTTCGTAAACGGTGATCTCGACAGGGATGACCTGACCCATCTTGTCCTGCGTCTGGGCATTGTATGCCTTGCAGAAGTCCATGATGTTCACGCCATGCGAACCCAGAGCCGGGCCCAGCGGCGGGGCCGGGTTGGCCTTGCCAGCCTGGATCTGGAGCTTAATCAGCGCCGAGACTTTCTTCTTGGGAGCCATATTATGGTTCTTCTTTCTATAACGCGGTTCGAATGGTCGCCGTCCTCAGGTTCGGCTGTCTGCCATCATGCTCGGTCTTGACTCATTATTTATCCGTGCATGCTGTAGGCAATCGGCCTGTGGTCGGTCTCCTCCCGCAACTTATATTGCTGTGCTGTGCTAGCGAGTCTCCTCTCCAGACACAAGCTTTCCTATTATGCAAATCCACCCGGACAACACAAAAAGCCCGACCACGATGGTCGGGCTCTGCAAAGTTTGGGAGTTAATCTAGCTTCTGAACCTGGTGGAAGCCAAGCTCCACCGGCGTATCACGGCCGAAGATGGACACGAGCACGGTGAGCTTCTGAGTGGTGGGCTCCACGTCGGAAACAACGGCGGCCATGGTGGCGAAAGGCCCATCGGTGACGGTGACCTGATCGCCAACGGCGTAGGAGACCTCGACCCTGCGCTTCTTGGCGGCGGCGGGCTTGTCGCCGGCGGCCTTGAGTGCCTCGGAAGCAATCATCGGAGCCATCATCGCCACGACTTCCTTGCGGGAGAGCGGCGCCGGATCCTTGGTCGGGCCAACGAAGCCGGTCACGCCTTCGGTCTCACGAACGATACGGCGGGCGTTCTCATCCGGCCACATACGAATCAGCACGTAGCCAGGAACACGCACGCGGGTGATGACCTTCTTGCCCTTCTCGGTGTGCTTCTCGACTTCTTCCATCGGCACCTCGACCTGGAAGATCTGGTCTTCCATGCCGAAGGAGGCGACGCGGGACTCGATGTTGGTCTTCACGCGCTTCTCGTAGCCGGAGTAGGTGTGCAGCACGTACCACTTGCCATCAAGGGAACGCAGGGACTTGGAGAATTCGTCAACGGCCTGCTGACCGGCATCGGTCTCCTCGGCCTGCTCGGATTCGTTGACTTCTTCCTCGTCCTCATCCAGAGAAACGGTCTCGGTCTGAGTGGAAGCAACGGGAGCGGATTCAGTCGCCGCCGGAGCGTCGGACTCAACATCTGCATTGTCGACGGATGCGTCAGATTCTGCGGAAAGGTCAGCGACCGGTTCGACCGGGGCAGCTGCCTCATCGGCAGCAGCTTCGGAAGCCTCGACAACAGGCTCCTCAGCCGGGACGGCGTCGAGGTTCTCGAGATTCAGTTCATCACTCATGCGTTGTTATTCACCTTAGGTTGTGCGGATCAGCCGAACACCCACAGCGTGGCCTTGCCTAGACCGAAGTCCATGCCAGTCACGAGGGCCATCAGCAGCAGCACGAAGATGAATACGGCCAGAGACCAGAAGAACAGTTCCTTGGCGGTAGGGGTCACGACCTTGCGAAGCTCGTCGATGATCTGCTTGATGAACAGACCGATACGCATGAAGACATTCGGCTTGACTGCCTTTTCACTCTTGCTCGTCTTAGCCATTCCGTACCTCGCGTCAGCTGCTTGATTATTAGAAACTTGGCAGGGAAGGCGGGACTCGAACCCACAACCTACGGTTTTGGAGACCGTTGCGCTACCAATTGCGCCACTTCCCTAGGTGAAAATCCACCTCGGCATGCGTTCCGTAGAGAACGCTTCGCCACGGCGAAACCGCCAAGTCGTTATAGTAACGGCTCCGGTGGATTATCGCAAATCGCGTGTCGCGCGCGTGGCACGCGACTCTTCTCAGTTAGCCCATTCCTTGAATCGACGCATGCCTTCGGCTAGGTCTTCGTCAGCCAGTGCGTAGGAGAAACGCAGGTAACCGGGAGCACCAAAGGCCTCGCCGGGGACGGCGGCCACGTGGGCCTCATCCAACAGTGCGGCGGCAAAGTCAGCGGACGTATCGGACACTGTGCCCTTGGGACCCAGCGGCTTGCCAAGCAAAGCGGTGATGTCCGCAAAAGCGTAGAACGCGCCGGTCGGAGTCGGGCAGTTGACGCCCTCGATATCGTTCAAGGCGGTCACAATCGCACGGCGGCGCGCGTCGAAGGCCTTACGCATCTCGTGCACCTCATCCAGCGGGCCGGCCACAGCAGCCAAAGCAGCACGCTGGGAGATGTTGGCCACATTGGAGGTCATATGACCCTGCAGCTTGGCGGCGGCCTTGGCCACCTCAAGCGGAGCGACCATCCAGCCGACACGCCAGCCCGGCATCGCATAGGTCTTGGCCACGCCGTTCAGCACCAGCAACTGCCCGCGGCATTCCGGCACGGCGGCACCGATGTAGGTGGTGTGCGCATCGTCATAGTTCAGGTGCTCGTAGATCTCGTCGGAGATAACCCAAATGTGGTGCTCGACGGCCCAACGACCGATCGCTTCCACGGTTTCCGGCTTCCAGACGGCTCCGGTCGGGTTGTTCGGGGAGTTGACGATGATTGCCTTCGTATGCTCGGTACGGGCCGCTTCCAGCGCCTCAAGCGAGGGCTCGAAGTTCACGTCGGCACCGGCGAATACTTCGACCGGCACACCACCGGCAAGCTTCACAGCCTCGGGGTAGCTGGTCCAGTACGGAGCGGGAATGATGACCTCATCGCCATCGTTGAGCAAGATCTGGAAGGATTCATACACGGCCTGCTTGCCGCCGTTGGTCACCACGACCTGATCGGCATTGACCTCATAGCCGGAATCGCGCAGCATCTTAGCCGCAATCGCTTCGCGCAGCTCGGGCAGGCCCGGCGTAGGCGTGTACTTGTAATTCTTCGGGTCAAGGCAGGCATCTGCCGCAGCCTTGACCACGTTTGCGGGGGTCGGGAAATTCGGTTCACCTGCGCCGAAGCCGACAACGTCAAGTCCGGCGGCCTTCATGGCCTTGGCCTTGGAATCGACGGCGAGCGTAGCGCTCGGTGCCACAGTGTTGATACGGTCGGAAAGAGTCTGCCATTGCGCCATAGTCATGGCTCCCATGCTAAACCTACAGCACGAAAAATCGCCAGAGCCGCACTATGGTGATGGAATCTGTCGTGTGACAGATTCCATCAGTCACACGAGCACGAGATTGTCGCGATGAACCAGTGGGTGGGCGTACTGGGGGCCGAGGAAACGCTTGAGTTGGGCGGTGTTACGCCCGAGCATCTGCGGAATTTCTTCGGAATCGAAGCCGGCGAGGCCTCGGGCCAGGTGTTCACCGCTTTCGGCATCGATCCAGACCGGATCGCCGGCGGAAAAATCGCCATGTACTTCGAGCGCGCCGGCCGCCAGCAGCGAGGCACGCCCGCCGCGAATCGCCTGGCCGGCACCCGCATCGACCACAATCGTGCCGCGCGGGTCGGCGGCGAAGCCGATCCACAGACGGCGTGAGGAGCCGCGGGCCTTAACCGGTGCGAACACGGTGCCCACCGGATCGCCCATCATCGCAGGGCCCGCGTTCGAGGCGCAGGTGA
>OHNY01000137.1_pt1 | contig 21472 bp, 19 predicted proteins | sample 1569671 | NCBI WGS metagenome assembly OHNY01 (sample SAMEA3879523, study PRJEB24766) | human gut metagenome | biome: human-associated habitat; feature: feces | place: USA | collected 1985/1987
ATCGACGGTCACGAGTCCCGTCACGCAGACGGCGCTCGCCGAAGTGTAAAGCGCGTCTATGTATTTTAAGTCTACGCCGTTTTGCACGCTGCACGGCAGCATCAGCAGACCCGAGCCTATAAATATCGCGGCTGCAAAACCGAGCGCAATTATTCTTGCAGACGACATTCTTTTTAACAGCTTTCTCATAATTCACCTCGTATCCCGCAAAAAAGACCTTCGGCAGAATAGGTCTGCCAAAGGTCTTGCTTCATTCACGGCCAACGCCGCCAATGTCCGCTGCCAGCACAGCTCCTGTGCGGTTGGTGACAGGCGGATGGGTAACCCATAGCTACTCCCCATTGGTTGTGGCTTAATTATATCCCTTTGCGGGCGAAAGTCAATATATTTATGAAAAAATTATCCGACATTAAAAGCAGAAAAGGTCTGCCGAGCTAATCGACAGACCCATGTCTTTATGAAATTCCTATTAATAAGCGAAAGTGTACTGCTGCTGCCATGTGCCGGTGAAGTTAGCATCGATACCAACATTGCTATTACCGAAGGTAAGTTTGCAGACAACATTTGCCGGCTCGCTGACATTGATGCTCGCGAGAGTACCGTCCGCGTTGAGCACGAAAGTGAATGTGCCGCTCTGATAATTAACCTTCGTGCTCTTCGGGCTGAAGGGTTTAAAATCATCCGGAGTCAGCGAAAGCGTATCAAAGCAAGAGCCATGATGCTTGGGAACAAATGTAAGCCCCTCGCCGCTCTCGGTAACGAGAGTGATGCTGACCTTCCAGCCGCTGCCCTGTTTGACGCAGGAAGCCGCCTTGACGCCTGCGGGATCGACTTTATAGGAAGCGCGCTTTGCCGCGGGCAGGAAGCTTGCAAGAGTCGTGCCATCGGAAGCCTTGCCGCCGTTAAAAGTTTTTGTCGCGGTCTTGGGATAATCGTTGGGAAGAAGGGGCTCTGCCTTAGCAATAAGGTCGATTCCGAGAATCTTGTCGGGGTTAAGGCTGTTGATCTTCGAAGTTGTTCCCTGAACTCTCTTGACAGAGACCTTGCCGGTGTAGCTCTTCATTGCCGAAGCGTACTTGTTGAAGAACGCAACGATATCAGCCTTGCTGCCGTTGACGGGAGCCTTGATCTCAGCTGCGGGCTTGTTGCCCTGCTGGCCGCCCTGCTGACCAAAGCACTGGTACAGCCGGTGCTGAACATGACTGAGGATCTGGATCACATTCAGGAAAATGTGCCCTACCGGGAACTGATCCCCTTTGCAGAGAGCATCCACTCCGACCGCATTCTGCGAGAAAACAACGAGAAAATGCGGCAGGAGTTTACTGCCAATGTCAGCCATGAGCTCAAGACCCCGCTGACCAGCATTTCCGGCTATGCAGAGTTGATCGAGACCGGCATTGCAAAGCCGGAGGATGTGCCGGATTTCGGCCGCAAGATCCACAGCGAGGCTACCCGCATGATCCAGCTGGTCAACGATATTTTGCAGCTTTCTAAGCTGGATACCGTAAGTGAGACCGGGGACACCCCCGTAATGGAAACGGTAGACCTTTTGGAGGTTGCCAAGGAGTGCGTGGAGCGCCAGAAACTGAACGCCCGCCGCGCCTATATCTCCCTGACTTATCTGGGCGAGAGCGCCCCGGTGCTTGGCAGCCGCGCGCTGCTGGATGAACTGTGCCAGAACCTGTGCGATAACGCCATCCGCTACAACCGCCCGGGCGGCAAGGTACAAATCATTACCGCCTGCAACCGGGACGGACACTGCTCCCTGACCGTGACCGACAACGGCATCGGCATCCCGCGGGAAGCGCAGGCCAGCGTGTTCGAGCGCTTCTACCGGGTGGACAAGAGCCGCAGCAAGGCCACCGGCGGCACCGGGCTTGGGCTTGCCATCGTCAAGCACATTGCCCGCATCCACAACGCCCGCATCAAGCTGGAAAGTCAGGTAGACGTTGGCACCACCATCACTGTCACCTTTCCTACTGCCTCTTAATACGGCATGAAATGCACGTCTGTCCGCCATTGCGGGCAGGCGTTTTTTGTTGGATCAAAGCTTGCGCCGCTGCCGCTCCGCAGCGCTTCCCGGGCTTGCAGATGCAGCACATCCACGCCCTGCTGCCAGCAGCTTTGCAAAAGTGCGGTGCACTGCGCCGCAAGTTGTTGCCGCTGCGCCTGCATGGGCAATGGGCTGTGGGCGGCACGTTGGCAGTCCAGCCGCACAAGCACCTGCGCCTTTTGCAGGGTGACCGAAACGGTGCAGCGCCGGATGCCGATGCGCTCCCCTTCCAGCCAGAGCTGCCGGATACCGCCCTGCCCGGCAAGCAGACGGTAGACCTCGGCCTGCTCCGGGGACAAGGGTATATTAGCCGCCACGGTATGCAGAACGCCGCCCTCCTGTATCGTCACCTCTTCCGCGCTCCACCGGAGAATGGGCAGAAGTCCCGGCTCTGTGTGCTCATACAGCCGGGGTGCGGTGGGTGCTGCGGCCTTTATTTGTGCCATCAGAGCATCCGGTAAAGCGGCCTGTGCGGCAAGGTGGCCTGTCTCTCCTTCTGCGCAAAGCAGCCTTGCCGCCGTGCGTCCGCAGCCGCGCCGCAGCACCAGCTGCTCGTACTCTGTTAGTAATGGCTCTTCCGCTTTTGGCAGCAGCAGATAATCACACAGGCGGTAGCTTGCGGTTTGGGGCAGTGCCTGCTCTGCCGCAGCCAGCGCCTGTTCCATCGTTTGCCCCTCTGCCTGCACAAACTGTAACGCGGCAGAGGCCTCGGCGGCATCGGCGGCAGCCTGCGGTGCCTGATAGAGCAGCCCTGCCTGATACCCCTGCCCTGTCTGTGAAAGATACACCGCCCGCACCATGCTTTTCTCGGTGCTTTCGCAGCGCAGGAACAAAAAGCACCACCCTGCCAGCAGTAAAAACAGCATCGGCTTGTAAGATTTCTGTTTTCTCATGGCTGCACCTCTGCTTCCGGCTGCTGCCAGAGCAAGCGGATCGCGGCACACAGCATGGCTGCCCGGTAGACAGCGCACAGCAGCCACAGCAGCAAAAGCAGCGCATCCATGCGGGAAAAGCTGCCGCTACTCCACGCCCGCAGCAACTCCAGCCGAGGGTATGCGCCGCTGCCAAACAGCAAAGCGCCGCCCAGCAAAGCCGCAGCCTGCACCGCAAAGCCCCATACCGGCAGCCAGACCGTGCGGCGGGCAGACCGTGCACTGCACAGAAGGGCTCCGGCAAAATATTCAGCGTAGACCGGTACGTCCCAGTTTGCTGCTGCCGGCTGTGCCGGGGTAAAGAGCCGGTACCAGTGCAGCTGCCCTGCAAGCCCCAGCAGGCAGACCACGCCACCCACGGCTACAAACCACCACAGCACCCGCGCCGAAGCGTTCCAGCTTGCGGGAGGGACAGCCCACCCCGCCCAGAGCAGCAGCGGCAGAAAGCCCAGCAGCGCCATGGAGGAAAACTCTGCCGTGCACAGCCCCTGCGCCTGCGCGAGGGTGTGCATCAGCTCCATAAAAAGCCCGGCTGTCAGTGCCAGCCGCACCGCAAGGGAGGGCGCTTTGTTCTGCAACATTGCCACTGCCAGCGCCGAAAGGATGCACAGACACACCGCGCTGACCGCGCACAGCCACAGCGCCCGGCGCACCGGGACGCCCTGCGGGATGCCGTCTGCCAGCGCTGCAGTTACCACACTGAGGGTCAACGCCGCCGGGGTGAAACGTTCCGTCTGCTGCTTCATGACTGCCGTTTCCCCCTCTCCCGCTTTTGCCAGATATTGAACCCGCGCCGGGACAGCTGCCGGTAGTTGCGGCGCAGAACGCCGTCCTCGGAAAGCGGCTGCTGCGGGAAGGGGTGCGGCGCAAGATACGGCACACCCAATGCTTCGGTGCTGACGATGCTGAGCAGAAAGCCGAAAAACGCTGCTGCCAGTCCCACCGGCCCGGCAAGCCCCGCCAGCAGCACCGTGCCAATGCGCAGCAGGGTGGCAGGCTCGTACAGACCCGGGGTGACAAAGACTGCAATGGCCGTGATGCTGGCCACAAAGATGACCGGGGTGCTCATAAGCCCGGTGGCAATGGCGGCATCGCCAATGATGAGCGCCGACACCAGACTGACCGAGTGCCCCAGCGACTGCGGCATCCGCAGCCCGGCCTCCCGGATAATCTCTAAGAGTAGGATCACCAGCAGCATCTCGGCAAACAGGGGCAGCGGGGTGGCCTTTTCGGCTGCTTCGATCTTATACAGCAGCTGCGGGGGCAGCAGCTCCGGCAGATGCACCGCCACGCACACAAAGACCCCCGGCAAAAACACCGTAAGGTAGAAAGAAAAGTACTTCAGCACCCGCAGAAAAGAGGAAAACACCGCTGTGGAAGCGTAATCGTCCAGACACTCGAACTGCTCGCTGAACAAAGCGGGCAGCACCAATGCCGAGGGGCTGCCGTTGACCAAAATTACCAGCTTTCCCTCGCAAAGCTTCGCGGCGGCGACCGCCGGGCGCTCGGTGTAGTGCACCGGGGTGAACAGCCGCGCCTTGCCGGGCAGCAGCCACGGCACGAAATAACTGGAATCCAGCAGCAGTTCCGGCCTTGCGCTTTGCAAAATGGCGCGCACCCGCTGTACCATGGCGGGGTCTGCACGGTCCTTGCAGTAGCAAAGAGCGTACTCGGTATTGCAGCAAGTGTGCGCCTGTGCGGCCTCCTGCATAAGGGTATCAGTACGGACAAGGCGGCGCAGAAGGCTCAGATTCACCCGCAGAAGGTCGGTAAAGCCTTCCCTGCTGCCGCGCAGATTGCCCTCGGCGGATGGCTCTTCCACGGAGCGGAATTTGAGCCCCTGCACTGAAAAAACAATACCACTGCTGCAGCCCTCTAAAAGCAGCACCGCCATGCCCGCCGTCAGCCGCGCTACGAGCTGCGGCAGATCCTGCACTGGGGCGCTCTCAGCCGGAAAAGCCGAACCGTGCAGGATATGCGCATAGGCTTGCGTACCAGTAAGCCGGACAGAAGCAGACTGCCGCCCGGCGGCGTCCAGCAAGAGTTCCCAGAGTGAATCGAGACTTGCCATGCCGTCAAACATTACGATGCACCCTGGGCAGCCATACAAAACGATCTTCTTCGCATAATAATCTGCCGATTTGCCAAACCTAGCATCAAGCGCGGACAGGTTTTCCGCAAGGCTTTGCGAAAGCTGCTGCACATCCATCACTCCTTTGTGTGTGCAGTATGCCCGCTTTGCCGCAGCGGAATACGCCGCGCACACCGCACCGGGAGGGTTTGTGCATGAAACTGCTGCTTTGCCGCACTATTATTTTGTATCTCTGCGTTTTGTTTGCCATGCGGCTGATGGGCAAGCGTCAGCTGGGAGAGCTGCAGCCGGAGGAGCTGGTATCCACCATCCTGATCTCTAATCTGGCGTCCATCTCCATTGAATCGGAGGATGTGCCCATTACCGCCAGCCTCATCCCGCTGTTCCTCATTGCGGCACTGGAGCTGCTGGGGTCGGTGGTGAGTTTCCGCAGCCAGAAGTTCTTCAATTTTCTCTCCGGGCGTCCCAAAACGGTCATTCTGGACGGAAAGATCGACCAGAACGCTTTGCGGATGCTGCGGCTGACCACCGCCGACCTGATGGAGGCGCTGCGCGGCAAGGATATCTTCGACCCGCGCAGGGTGTCCTACGCCGTAATTGAAACAAACGGCACACTGTCGGCGGCGCTGCGCCCGGAGCAGGAAGCAGCCACCCTCTCCGATTTACAGTTGAAAGTACAGCAGACACAGGCCACCATTCCCTTTGTGCTGGACGGACAGATATTGGAGGATAATCTGCGCTGGTGCGGCAAAGATCGTGCGTGGCTGGAACGCACCGCCATGGCAAACACGGTACTGCCACAGGAGATCTTACTGCTTATCGGTAACGAGACCGAGGACTATTTTCTGCTGAAAAAGGAAGGCCGTCAGCCGGGAGGGAAAGGATGAAGCGGATCTATGCGTGTATCCTGATTGTGGCGGCGCTGCTGGGGGTATCCCTTTACAGCAGCGGACGGGTGCAGGGCTTTGCACAGGATATCTCAGCCGACTTGGACTGCGCCCTTGAGGCAGTACGGCAGAAAGATTTTTCCACTGCACGGCAGGCACTTGCCGAGGGTGCAGAGCTGTGCGACACCATGCGGGAGACTATGAGCCATCTGCTGCGCACGGCCGACTACACGGAGCTGGAAGCTGCACTGCGGGCGGCAGACGGATACCTTGAGCAGCAAGCCACAGAGGATGCGCTGGGTGAGTTGCGCCGCGCACAGGTAGAAGTAGAGCGGCTGGAGTGGCTTGCCCGGCGGCTGGTATAAGATGAGCAAAAAAGGACACTGCACAGTGTTTCGTGCAGTGTCCTTTTTAAGTTATAGTTTACTGATTTTCCTTGCGGTCGCCCACAAGCTTTTTCAGTTCATCAAGGAAGCTTTCCACGTCCGCAAACTGACGGTAGACCGAAGCGAAGCGGATATAGGCCACCTCGTCGATCTTTTTCAGTTCCTCCATGGTCAGCTCGCCGATGCGCACACTGGGGATCTCGCGGTCGTAGGAGCTGAACAAAGTCTGCTCAATGCTGCTGACAGCATGTTCCAGCGTTTCGTAGCTGACAGGACGCTTGGCACAGGCGCGCAGCATGGCGTTGAACAGCTTCTGCCGGTCAAAAGGTTCACGGGAGTTGTCTTTTTTGATGACCACCAGCGGCACTGTTTCCACCACCTCGTAGGTGGTAAAGCGCATGTGGCAGTTCAGGCACTCGCGGCGGCGGCGGATGCGCTCGTTATCTTCAGTCGGGCGGGAGTCGATCACCTTGGATTCCTCCGCACCGCAATAAGGGCACTTCATCTCTTGTTCCTCCGCCTCAGTTCTTCTTTTTGCTGCGCTCGCTCCACAGCACCCATGCCGAGGTGGAAACGCACAGAGAGGTGTACACACCGCTGATCATACCCATCATCAGCGGGAATGCAAAGGTAAAGATGCTGTCCAGACCATAGAGCTTTGCCACGATGCACATCACGCCCAGTGCCATCACGGTGGTGATGGTGGTGATCAGGGTACGGCGGGCAGACTGGTTGACCGACAGGTTGACCAGTTCCTCAAAGCTGCCCTTTTTGCCCATGAGAGCGCGATTCTCACGGATACGGTCGTACACCACAACGGTATCGTTGATGGAGTAGCCGAGGATGGTGAGCATGGCGGCGATAAAGTTGCCGTCCAGTGCGGTGCGCAGCAGCACAAAGGTGCCAAACACCACCATCAGGTCGTTGACCAGCGCCAGCACTGCCATCATACCGCCGGTCAGACCGCCGATGTTCTTGAAGCGCAGGGCGATATAAAGCAGAATGAGCACCAGTGCAAACACCACAGCCACCAAGCTCTTCTGCAGGAACTTGGTGCCCATGGCCGCGCTGACATTGCTCAGGGACAGCTGGGCAAACTGGTTGTCCGGGTAGTTCTCGTTCAGGGAGTCCAGCAGGTTCTCCACCTGCTCGGTGGTCACGGTCTCGGTGCCGGGCATGGAGATCTTCAGAGTCTGGTCGCCGGTGGCCACATTCTCACCGGTCTGCAGGGTCAGGCCGGTGTTTTCCAGCGCCGCAGCAGCGGTCTTTTGCACAGCAGACTGATCAAAACTGCCCTCGTAGGACAGAGTGATCATGGCACCGCCGGTGAACTCAGTATCCAGATGCACACCGAACACCGCGGCGCACAGCAGGATAACTGCCATCAGGCAGGCAGAGAAGGTCAGGAACTTTTTGCGCAGGGATACGAAATCCACCGGCTTCTTTTCGGCCTTCTCCTGCCCGGGCTTTGCAGCGCCGTACAGCCACGGATTGCGCAGTGCCTTGATGGCGGCTGCGCCACGGATCATAACACGGGTAGCGAACACACCGAACACAAAGTTCAGCAGCACGCCGGTGAGCAGCGTATAGCCGAAGGCGTAGATGGTGCCTGCGGTAGAGGGGCCGAAGGCAAAGAATACAAAATGCAGCGCCTTAGCAAACAGGCCATCCGAGGGGCCGAAGGCACCCATGAGCACGATGGCCACGATGACGATGGTCACGTTGCCGTCAATGATGGGGGTCAGGCCGCGGGCAAAGCCGCTTTTCAGTGCGCCGTCCAGAGATTTACCGTTTTTCAGCTCCTCCTTGATGCGCTCGGCGGTGATGACGTTGGCATCCACGCCCATGCCGATGGCCAGAATAATACCTGCGATGCCGGGCAGGGTCAGGGTAAAGCTTTCAAACACCGGGAAGTAGCCGGACACAAAGGCCAGCGTAGCCGCCACCTGACCGGCCAGCGCGATGCAGGCCAGAAAGCCCGGCAGACGGTACAGCACCGTCATGAACACCACAATGAGGGCAAAGGCGATCAGGCCTGCCAGCACCATGGCGCCAAGGCTGTTTTCGCCCAGACTGGGGCTTACGGTGGAGTAGCTGTCCACGCTCAGCGCAAAAGGCAGCGCACCGGAGTTGATCTGGCGTGCCATCTTGACCACGGCATCCTGCGTAAAGGGATTGGACGCCGAGCTGGTGATGATGGCCTGTCCGTCGGTAATGGCGGTGTTGACGGTGGCAGTGCTCACGTTCTCGTCGTCCAGCCAGATGCTGATGCTGCCCTTATCGGCGGCCAGCTTAGTGGTGGCATCGCCAAAGGCCTTGGCACCCTCGGTGGTGAACTTGAGGGCAACGTAATACTCAGAGCTGCCGCCGTTGCTCACAGCACCGTACTGTGCCGAAGCGCTTTCGACCATGGAGCCGTCCAAAATCAGCTCGCCGTCCTTGCTGGCTCCCTCGCGGAAGGTCAGGTAGGCGGTGGTGCCGATCTCCTGAATGGCAGACTCGGGGTCAAAATCTGTCTCGCCGGACTGCCACGGGAACTCCAGGATCAGGCTGTCGGAGTTGTTGTCCACATACAGCTCGTAGTCGGTCACGTTCAACGCGACCAGACGGTTCTCGATGACCAGACGGGCGGCATCCAGCTGCTCGTCCGTGGCATCATAGCCATCCGAGGGCACAAAGGTGACGTTGACGCCGCCCTTGATATCCACACCAAAGCGGATATCCTTTGCACCCTTGATGTAGGTGGTGGTCACATCGCCGTATTTTGCCGCCACGCCAAAAAAGGCGGTGTAAACAAACACAACGATCAGCAGCGCGGTAACGACCAGCTGCCATGCTTTGCCTTTTGTTTTCATAAGTCGGGAACCTCCAAAAGCGGCGGCTGTGCAGCCGCAGCCGTTTTTGTTGTGAACCGCAAGTTTTGCCGACGGTTCCTCTCCTCACAGAGCAGCCGTCGTGCCGACCTTTCTGTGATAAAACTCCCCTGCCAGCCCTGCAAAGAGCCCCGCAGAGGAGAATATACAAATTATTTTAAGCCTTAGGCCATATCAGCCAGCAGCTTTTCCACAACAGCCAGACGCACGCAGACGCACAGCAGCTCGGAAGCGGTCTCCACCTCGTCCAGACTGGGATAAGTGGGAGCGATGCGCAGATGAGAGTCCTGCGGATCCTTGTGGTACGGGTAAGCAGAGCCTGCACCGGTCAGCACCAGACCTGCGTTCTTGCACAGTTCCGCCACGCGCTTAGCGCAGCCGGGCATGACATACAGGCTGATAAAGTAGCCGCCCTTGGGGTTGGTCCAGTGGGCAATATCGCCGCAGGGGGTGAGGTTGGCGGCAAAAGCGGTCTTAACGGCATCGAAGCAGGGCACCAGACGGCGGCGGTGCTTTGCCATGTGTGCCAGAACGCCCTCCTTGTTCTTCAGGAAGCGGACGTGGCGCAGCTGGTTCATCTTATCGTAGCTGATGATCATCACTGAAAAGCGCTTGCACATATACTTCATGCTGTTGTCGCTGCATGCAATGGCAGAAACACCGGCGCCCGGGAAGGTGATCTTGCTGGTGGAAGTGAACATAAACACGCGATCCTGCGTTCCATACTTCTTGCTCACGTTCAGCAGCACGGGGGTCTCGATGATCTCCTCGGTCAAGTGGTGGACGATGTAGGCCTCATCCCAGAAGATCTTGAAATCCGGGGCGGCGGTCTTCATCTTGGCAAAGCGCTCGATGGTCTCATCACTGTAAGTGTAGCCATCGGGGTTGGAGTACTGCGGCACGCACCAGATGCCCTTGATGGTATCGTCCTCAGCCACCAGCTTTTCCACAACGTCCATATCGGGGCCGTTGGGGGTCATGGGCACGCTGATGAGCTCAAAGCCGAACTCCTCGGTAATGGCAAAGTGACGGTCATAGCCGGGCACCGGGCAGAGGAACTTGCGCTTCTCCACCTGAGACCAAGGGCAGGGAGACTCCGGGAAGCCGAACACATAGCCGATGTTGATGAGGTTGTACATCAGCTGCAGGCTGGAGTTGCCGCCCACGAACACCTCGTTGGGCTTTACGCCGAACACATCTGCAAACAGGGCGCGGGCCTCGCTCAGACCCTCCAGTTCGCCGTAGTTGCGGGCATCGGTGCCTGCATCCGTGGTGTAGTCGGTCATCTTCAGCAGGTCCATTGCCAGATCCATCTGGTGGGGGCCGGGCTTGCCGCGTGCCATGTTCAGCTTCAGACCCTTTGCCTGAAACTCTTTATAAGCCTGTTCCAGCGCTGCCTTTTCAGCGGTCAGCGCATCGCGATCCATCTCGTGATAATTTGCCATTAAAAACACACTCCTTTATAGTACTCTTCCTGTTACCCAATACTATGGCTCGTCTTTTGCGGTATGCCCCTGCCAGAGAGCACATGCCGCACGATCCATACTTTACTATTATAGTACATTTTCCTGTCAGAAACAAGAATTTGAAAGCAAAAAGCCCTGCCAAAAGCAAAAAGCTTTCGAAACAGGGCTTTTAGGCAGGTACACTCCCCTGCTGTGCGGCGATACCGTCAGCTGAGAGCGGCCTGATTTTTATAGCGTTTGCGCACGGCACCGTATTCCAGATGTGCCTCGCCGCCCTCCACGGTGTCCTCATCCACGGTCACGCGGATGATGGTGGCATCGCTGGGCACCTCGTACATGATAGGCAGCAGGATGCTTTCCATCACGCTGCGCAGACCACGGGCACCGGTCTTGCGCTCGATGGTCTTGCGGGCAATGGCGTGCAAAGCTTCGTCCGTGAAGGTAAGCTCCACGTTATCCATGCCCAGCAGCTCTTTATACTGCTTGACCAGACTGTTGCGGGGCTCCTTGAGCACGCGCACCAGTGCATCCTCGTCCAGATCGTCCAGCACGGTGATGACCGGCAGACGGCCGATCAGCTCCGGGATCAGGCCGAACTTGACCAGATCGTGGGGCTCTACCTTGCGCAGCAATGCACGCTCAGCCTCGGTGGAGTTATCCTTCAGCGCACTGCCGAAGCCCAGCGCGGACTTATCGGTGCGGCGCAGGATATACTTGTCCAGACCGTCAAAGGCACCGCCGCAGATGAACAGGATGTTGGTGGTGTCGATCTGGATGAACTCCTGCTGCGGGTGCTTGCGGCCGCCCTGCGGCGGCACGTTGCTGACAGTTCCCTCCAAGATCTTCAGCAGTGCCTGCTGTACGCCCTCGCCGCCCACATCGCGGGTGATGGAGGGGTTTTCGCTCTTGCGGGTGATCTTGTCGATCTCATCAATGTAGATGATGCCGATCTGTGCCTTCTGCACATCAAAATCTGCCGCCTGGATCAGCTTGAGCAGAATGTTCTCCACGTCCTCGCCCACATAACCGGCCTCGGTAAGGGTGGTGGCATCCGCAATGGCGAAGGGCACGCCCAGCATCTTGGCCAGTGTCTGCGCCAGCAGGGTCTTGCCCACGCCGGAGGGACCCAGCAGCAGCACGTTGGACTTTTGCAGCTCCACATCGCCGCCCTTGCCGCTGAGGATACGCTTATAGTGGTTGTAGACCGAAACGGACAGCACACGCTTTGCCTCGTCCTGACCGATGACATACTGATCCAGGCCTTCCTTGATCTCGGCCGGGGTCATGATGTTGATATCCAGATCTGCAGCAGCGGGCTGGACATGGGCGCGGTTTGCGTTGCCGCGAGCCGGACGGGCGCTTTTGGGCTGATCCGGCTTGTCAGAGAGCAGATCGTGGCACAGGCCGATGCACTCGCTGCAGATATTGACCCCGGGGCCAATGATCATGCGCTCCACTTCGTCCTGATGCTTGCCGCAAAAGCTGCAAACCAGATCCTTTTCGTTTTTGCCGGAATTGTTATTTGCCATAGCTGTTTTTCCTTATCCTGGATAGATTATAGCGGTTTACCGATGGGCAATGACCTCATCGATCAGGCCGTATTCCTTTGCCTGCTGCGCGGTAAGGTAGTTGTCGCGCTCGGTGTCCTGCTGGATCTTTTCCAGCGGCTGGCCGGTGTACTCGCTGAGCATCCGGTTCATCTTATCGCGGATATAGACCATGTGCTCGGCATGGATCTTGATATCCGTGGTCTGGCCGGAAAGGCCGCCGCCCTGACCGCCGATCAGCGGCTGGTGGATCATGATCTCGGCGTTGGGCAGCGCGAGGCGCTTGCCCTTGGCGCCGCTGGCCAGCAGGAAGGCGCCCATGGAGGCGGCCATGCCCATGCAGATGGTGGAAACATCGCACTTGATATACTGCATGGTGTCATGGATGGCCATACCGGCACTGATGGAGCCGCCGGGGCTGTTGATATACAGGCTGATGTCCTTATCCGGGTCCTGCCCTTCCAGATACAGCAGCTGCGCCACCACAAGGCTTGCGGTGGTATCGTTGACATCCTCGCTCAGCACGATGATGCGATCGTTCAGCAGACGAGAGAAAATATCGTAAGAACGCTCTCCGTGCGCCGACTGCTCGACAACGTAAGGAACAAAACTCATAAAGTTCGCCTCCTGAAAATGGTTTAAGTTTATTGGCAAAATTGACCGATACGGGTCCCCTGTAAAGTTCAGCCGTACCGGTCAATTTTAACAACCTTTGATAAAACGCCTGCGGCGCTTTACAGGGCCCGGCACTGATTACTCAGCGTCAGCAGCCTTCTCAGCCTCTGCGGGCTTCTCCACGATATTGGCGTGGCTCTTGATGAAGTCGATGGCCTTGGTGCGAGCCAGATCCTGCTTCAGATCCTCGAGGTTGATCAGCTCACGCACCTTGTCCTCTTCCATCTTGTACTGGTCAGCAATGCGCTTGATCTCGGCATTGATCTCGTCCTCGGAAGCCTCGATGTGCTCAGCAGCAGCAACAGCCTCCAGAGCCAGACCGATCTTGACCTGCTTCTCAGCCTGCGGCATGAAAGCGGCGCGGAACTGCTCCATGGACTGACCCATATACTTCAGGTAGTCCTCCAGACGCAGACCCTGCTGCTCCACACGGAAAGCAAAATCGTTGACCATCTCGTCCATGCGGACATCGTACATAGCCTGAGGGATCTCGCCTTCCATGCTCTCGATGACCTGATCGACCAGAGCATTCTCGACAGCCAGATCGTCCTGCTTGTCCAGCTGCTCCTGGTTGTTCTTGCGGATGGAAGCCTTGAACTCGTCCAGAGTGTCGTACTCGGAGCAGTCCTTTGCCAGCTCGTCATCCAGAGCGGGCAGCTCCTTGTACTTGACCTCGTGCAGCTTGATCTTGAAGACAGCAGCCTTGCCAGCCAGCTCAGCAGCCTGATACTCGGTGGGGAAGGTGACGTTCACGTCGAACTCCTCGCCGGCAGAGTGACCAACGACCTGCTCCTCGAAGCCGGGGATGAAGCTGCCGCTGCCCAGAGTCAGGTTGTAGTGCTCAGCCTTGCCGCCCTCGAATGCAACACCGTCCACAAAGCCCTCGAAGTCGATATCAGCGATATCGCCATTCTGAGCAGCGCCCTCACGGGTCAGCTCACGGGCGTTGCGCTCCTGCACACGCTTCAGCTCAGCGTCCACAGCCTCGTCGGTAACAGTATGGACAGTCTTTTCCACGGTCAGACCGTTGTAGCTGCCAACCTTGACCTCGGGCTTCACGGCGACCTTCACGGTCAGGGTAGCGCCCTCTGCCTCGCTGGCAGAATCCACGCTGACCTCAGGACGGCCCACGGGCTCCACACCGGCTTCCTTAGCGGCAGCCTCAAAAGCCTCCGGGAACAGCTCGTTGATGGCGTCGTAGGTAAAGACGTCTGCGCCGTACATCTTCTCGATCAGAGCCTTGGGAGCCTTGCCCTTGCGGAAGCCCTGCACAGGGTACTTCTTGCCCTCTTTTTTGAAAACATCGGCAACAGCCTTCTTGAAGGCCTCTGCATCGATGGAGAACTGCAGTTCTGCCATGCTCTTCTCGAGCTTTTCACACTTGATGAGATTCATTTGTTTATCCTCCACTCAAATATTCTATTGCTCAGGGCAGGAAGTTTTTGCCCGGGGCAACCGCGCACCACGTCCTTGCTGTATGCACACGGAATGCGGGGACGCGCGCGCTCAATTGGGTGCAACAATCGCGTCAAAACTTATTATAGCACGCTCTGGACACAATTGCCATACCAAATTTTTAAATTTTGTCATTTTTGCCCTTTTATACCGCCGTTAATTGATGCGGTAGGGGCAGAAACGCAGGCCGTCGGCACTTACCAGCTTGTACCGGATGCCGTCCACCTCGCCCTGTACGGCGAACCGGATGGCGTTGCCGTGCAGATGCCCGTAGAAGCAGGTCTTGATGCCGAACTCCTTCAGGGTGGCCACGATCTCCGGGGCGCTGGTGCCGGTGTAGACCGGCGGATAGTGCAGGAACACCAGCTTTTCCAGCCCGGGCTCCGCAGCCTGCAAACTCATGCGCAGGCGGCCGATCTCGCGGTTCATCACCTTTTCATCATGGGGTTCCCCCACATCGAACAGCCAGCCACGGGTGCCGCAGATGGCGTACCCTTCCACGCTGTAAGAATTGTTATGCAGGATATGCAGGGTATCGAAGCCCTCGGCCTTGAGGTAGGCGTTCATCTTGTTGGCGGTGGACCACCAGTAATCGTGGTTGCCCTTCATGATGATCTTCTGTCCGGGCAGCTGCTGCAAAAAGGCGAAATCCTTGCGGGTATCGGTCAGGCGCATGGCCCAGCTGATATCCCCCGCCAGCACGATGGTGTCCTGCGGGGTGATGAGCTTGCGCCAGTTTTTCTCCAGCCTGTCCACATAATCGTTCCAGCCGGGAAAGATGTCCATCGGCTTGGATGCGCCCAGAGAAAGATGGGGGTCGCCAAGCACAAAAAGTGCCATAGTCTGTTTACTCCTGTTCTGTCTGTCCGCAGAAGCTTATGCCTGATAGCCCAGCGCCACCTCAGCGATCTGTGCCGGGGCAATGACGGTATCAAAGCGCTCCGGCTTGCTGCGCAGGGCGGCAAGGCTTGCCGGTGCAGCGTGACCGGTAGCAGCTTCCAGCTGCTGCATGGCTTCAAAATCGTTTTCCGGGGCAGCTTTGCCCAGTGCGCTCAGCACACTGCGGGGGAACTTGAAGGGCGATGCGGTGGAAAGCACCACCATGGGCACGCCCTGCCGCTTTTTCTGTGCAGCCACATGGAAGGCCACGGCGGTGTGGGTATCGCACAGGTAGCCGTCCTTTTCGTAGCGGGAACGGATCTCCCCTGCCACCTCGGCCTCGCTGCTCCAGCCGCAGGAGAAGGTCTCCTGAATAGCTGCCAGCGTCTCGGGACGGACGGTATAGCTGCCGGTTGCAGCCAGCTGCTGCATAAAGCCCGCCACCTCGGCATCGCTGCCGGTCACATGGTACAGCAGGCGCTCCAGATTGGAGGACACCAGAATGTCCATGCTGGGCGAGGTGGTCTTGAAGAACTCCCGCTTTGCAGTGTAAGTACCGGTGGTGAGGAAATCGGTCAGCACGTTGTTCTCGTTGGAAGCGCAGACCAGCTTGCCCACAGGCAGACCCATCTGCTTTGCGTAATAACCGGCGAGGATATCGCCGAAGTTGCCGGTGGGCACGCAGAAGTCCACCTCGTCACCGAAGGTGATCTTGCCGGCATTGAGCAGCTGGGCGTAGGCGGCAAAGTAGTAGACGATCTGCGGCACAAGACGGCCCCAGTTGATGGAGTTGGCGCTGGAAAGACGGATGTTGCGCTTTTCCAGTTCGGCAGCAATGGCCTTATCGCCGAACACCTTCTTTACGCCGGTCTGGGCATCGTCGAAGTTGCCGCGCACAGCGTATACCGCCACATTAGCGCCCTCCTGCGTTGCCATCTGCAAACGCTGGATCTCGCTGGTGCCGCCGGTGGGGTAGAACACGGCGATCTCCACACCGGGGATATCATGGTAGCCGTCCAGCGCAGCCTTGCCAGTGTCGCCGCTGGTGGCCACAAGGATCAGGGTCTTTTCAGTGCGACCCAGATTCTTTTTGGCCTCCACCAGCAGCTTGGGCATCAGCTGCAGGGCGTAATCCTTAAAGGCGCAGGTCGGGCCGTGCCACAGCTCCAGGGCATAGGTGTCCCCTTCCACCGGGGCAAGATAGCCTGCCTTGCCGCCAAAAGCAGCCCCGTAGGTGCTGCGGGTGGCCTCGGTCAGGAAGGCGGGGTCGTAATCGGTCAGGTACTCCCGCACAACGGCGGCTGCCAGCGCGGGGTAATCCAGCCCGCACAGGGCTTTTACATCCACCTGCGGAAAACTTTCCGGCACAAACAGACCGCCCTCATCGGACAGCCCCTGTGCAATTGCCTGAGAAGAAGTTACTTTGCGGTTCTGATCTCTGGTACTGAAAAACTGCATGGTCATCGCTCCTTTTCGCCACGGAACGTGCCGGGCACGTTCCCGGTTTTACGGCAAAACCCTCGTTTTGCCGCATACTTCCCACCGGTGCCACGGTTCCTGCCTTAGGTCTCGCAGAGAAAGGCACCCTTTATAATATGTACCATCCAGCGCCCGCTGTCAAGAGGAACTACCTCTGCAACGTCAAAACGCACCGGTTCTTCGCTTTTGCCAGTCTGCTGCAAATACCTTTGTGCAGCGCAGATCAGCCTGTGCTGCTTGGCCGGGTCTACGGCGGCAGCGGGGCGCTGCAGCATCCCTTGGCTGCGGGTCTTTACCTCACAGATGACGATGGTGCCATCCGGCTCCCGCAGCACAAGATCCAGCTCTCCCATGCGGGTATGATAGTTATGCGCCAGCAGCTGCGCGCCCTGCTTCTGATACCAGCGGGCAGCGACAGCTTCTCCCCTGCGGCCGGTCTCGGCGCGGTTCATTTGCCGCTCTCCGGCCAGTAGCCCTGCTTTTTAAGGAAGCTGCGGCGGTAGAACAGCTGGATGCCGTACTGCGCGATCAGCTCATAATGCAGCTTTGTGGGGTAGCCCTTGTGCTTTGCCAGCTGATACTGCGGATACTGCTTGTCCAGCTCCAGCATATAGCGGTCACGACTGACCTTGGCCAGCACCGAGGCCGCGCCGATGCTGGCGCTGGTGGCATCGCCCTTGACCACCGGCTGTGCCGGGATCTGCAAGCCTACGGGGGTACGGTTGCCATCCACCAGCACCAGATTGGGCACGATATCCAATTCCTCCACCGCCCGCTGCATCCCGTCCATGGTGGCGTTCAGGATGTTTTCCCGGTCGATGACCTCCGGCCCCACAAAGATGATGCGGTAGGCCAGCGCTTTTTCGCAGATCTCGTCAAACAGCGCCTCGCGCTTTTTCTCGGTCAGCTTTTTGGAATCGTTGATGCCATACACCGGGTTTTCCGGGTCCAGAATACAGGCTGCTACGCACACAGGGCCGCAAAGCGGGCCGCGCCCGGCCTCATCTACACCGGCAAAGCAGCCGTACTGGCTGCGCACCTCGGCATCAAAGGCGTACAGCGGGGCGGAGATTTCCTCGTCCGAGCGGCGTTTCATTCCTCGTCCTCCTCGGCAAAGTCGGCCAAATCATCCCGCTGCGGCGGGCGCTCCAGAGAGATGCGCCCCCACTTGCAGGCGCGGAACTCGTCCACCAGCATGATGGCGCAGCGCTCGGTATTCACCTCGCCGCCGCGCACCAGCAGCCCGCGCTTGCGGCCGATGGCCTCCAGCAGCTCATAGGGCGGCAGTGCCAGCGTTTCGGCATCCAGCTTGTAGCGCTGTGCCACAAGGTCGGGATAGTTGCGGCGCACCTCGTCCAGCAGGTTCATGGCCAGCTCTTCTACGTCCAGAATATCGTCCTTGATGGAGCCGATGAAGGCCAGATTGGAGGCAATGGTCTTGGAATCGAACTTTTTCCACAGCACGCCGGGCATATCCAGCAGGTCAAACTTTTCGGTGCTGACCCACTGCTTGCCCTTGGTCACGCCGGGGCGGTCTGCCGCCTTGGCACGGGCAGAGCCTGCAAAGGTGTTGATAAAGGTGGATTTTCCCACGTTGGGGATGCCGCACAGCATTACCTGCGTTTTGGCACCGCCCATGCCGCGGTTCTGGCGGCGCTCCAGCAGACCGGAAAGCTCCTTTTCAATGGCCACCTTCACGGCGTTTGCGCCGCCCTTCTGCTTGGCGCTGATGGCCACGCAGCCGGCATCTGCGGCGTGGAAGTAGCGGATCCACTCCTCGGTCACAGCCGGGTCGGCAAGATCGGCTTTGTTCAGCGCATAGAGCTTGGGCTTGCGGTCGGTGATGCGCTCGATCTCCGGGTTCAGGCTGGAAAGCGGGATGCGCGCGTCCAGCAGCACAAGGCTGGCATCAACGTGCTGGATTTCCTGCTCCATCATGCGCAAAGTCTTGGTCATGTGGCCCGGGAACCACTGAATATTGTACTGGTTTGCAAACCGGGTATCCATTTCGTTCATTTTACCACCCCAAAATCTGTAAAGGGCATAAAGCACAACAGTACCTTGCCCAGAATATCACGCTCGTCAATGCAGCCGACATAAGAGGAGCGGCTGTCCAGCGATTCGTTGCGGTTATCCCCCATCACAAACAGGGTGCCCTCCGGCACTGTGAACGGGAACTGCACATCGTAGCCCAGATAGGTAGGGGCTGCAATGTAGTCCTCCTGCAAAAGTTCGCCGTTCACCGTGACCGTACCGGCGTCATAGTCGATGCTGATGGTGTCGCCGCCCTTGGCAATGATCCGCTTGACCAGCGGCTTACCGTAGACGGTGTAGCTGTCCACGATGACCACATCGCCCCGCTGTGGGGTGTAGCCTGCCGCCCAGACGATAAGCTTATCGCCGTGGGTCAGGGTGGGCACCATAGAGCGTCCATCCACCTGAATGATGCGGAAGAAAAACGAAAAGATCAGTACCAGCACCAGCGCTGCGGAGATAAGCGCTTCGTACCATTCCAGCATGCCCTGCCCACGTACGGCGGAGGGAGACTGCTGCTGTTTTTCCATAGCTTTGCCACCAGCCTTTCTTGATTTTATGATACACCCGGGCTTTGAAAAAGAAAAAAGGGACAACAAGTTGTCCCTTTTCTCCCGGTTTCAAATCGGGGATGATCAAATATCGCTCTTGACCTTGGCAGCCTTGCCCGTACGGCCACGCAGATAGAACAGCTTTGCGCGGCGGACCTTGCCCTTGCGGACAACAGTGACCTTCTCAACGAAGGGGCTGTTGACGGGGAAGACACGCTCGATGCCGACACCGTAAGCCACGCGGCGAACGGTGAAGGTCTCTGCAACGCCGCCGTGCTTCTTGGCGATGACAGTGCCCTCAAAGGCCTGAATGCGCTCACGGTCGCCGTCCTTGATACGAACATCAACGCGGACGGTATCGCCAACGTTGAACTGGGGCTTTTCAGCCTTGATGCTGCCTTCAGAAATAATCTTCAGTGCGTCCATTTTTGAATCCTCCATTTGTTTTTAGACGTTCATGCACGGCATAGCCGTCAGAGGACCGCCCGTTTAATGATAAATACTTGTCATTAACCCCGCTGTGGTCTCAGCGGACACTAACGCCCTAATAGGATAGCACAAAACCGGCTTGAATGCAAGCAATTTAGCGAAAAATCTTGCAAAAATTTTCTGTTTTGCCTGATAGACGGACTTTTGCGCAGCTTTAGACAAACAGCTGCCGGTCTGCCGTCAAAAACTTGGTGCGCAGAATGTTGGCACTTGCGGCGGGCAGGCCGAACTTTTCTTCCAGAAAACCGGTGAGCAGCGAGGGGTTCAGGTTCAGCTCCTGCGCAGCGGGCAGGCACAGCTCCAGCTGCACGGTGTCCCCCAGTACAGTATAACTAAGCTGCGGGATATGCTCTTTAAGGTTCACGATCTTTTTGCCGCGCTTGCTGTGCTTTTCCACGGGGGCTGTCTCCAGCGCATTATACTGCTCCAGCACCGCAGCGGCAGCCGCCGGGTAGCTGATGCGGTAGCAGGCAAAGGCGATGCTGTCCGCCTTCATCTCCACCGGAGCCACCCGGGTAACGTGGATACCGGCGGGCATAATGGCGTTGAGGGCGGTCTGCCACTGGGCAAAATCCGGGGCTTCAGCTTCGGTCTTGACGTCCACGCACTCGCACTCGCTTTCCTGCCCCAGCGAGAGCGGGCAGGCAAAGGTCATGTAGATATGGGGGTTGAAACCCAGCGTATGCCACACCGGCAGACCGCTGCGCTTGAGCACCCGCTGCATCACCCGCTGCAGGTCCAGCAGGGAGATATAGGAGGCTTCATTTTTCTTTTCAAACGAGATTCTGACTGTAATCAAAGCAGGGACCTCCTAACAGATGGTTGGCACCGCATGCGTTGCAGGCACGGTTGCAGGGCGGGGTGGTCTGGGCGGCCAGAGCCTTGTTGTACTCCCGCACCAGATACTCGTGGGTGATGCCGTAGTCCATGTGAGACCACGGGGTCACCTCGTCCAGCGCGATGGGGCGCTGACAGTAGAAGGCGGGGTCGATGCCCATGTCTGCAAAGGTCTGCATCCAGGTATCGTACTTGAAGCACTCTTCCCAGCCGTCGAAGTAGCAGCCGCGCTTATACGCCTCTACGATGACCGGGGCAAGGCGGCGGTCGCCCTTGGCGAACACGCCCTCGAGGAAGCTGGTGGTGCTGTCGTGGTAGTTCACCTTGATCTTGCGACTGTGCACGCTTTCCAGCAGGTGCTTCTGCTTGGCCTGCAGGGTCTCGGCGGTATCCATGGGCACGAACTGGAAGGGGGTGTGTGGCTTGGGCACAAAGCAGGCGCAGCTGATGGTCACCTGCACGCCGCGTCCCTTGGCGTGGTTCGTATTCTTGTAGTAGAGGTCTACCACCTTCTGAGCAGTCTCGGCAATACCCTCGATATCCTCCATGGTCTCGGTGGGCAGGCCCATCATGAAGTAGAGCTTCACCGAGGTGTAGCCCGCCTTGAAGGCCAGGGAGCAGGTGCGCTCGATCTCCGGCCAGGTGACGTTCTTGTTGATCACGTCCCGCAGGCGCTGTGTGCCCGCCTCCGGGGCAAAGGTCAAGCCGCTTTTGCGAACCTTTGTGGTCTTCTGAATCAGGCTCTCGCTGAAATTGTCCACACGCAGGCTGGGCAGAGAAATGGATACATGCTCCTTCTGGGTCCAGGTATCCATCTTATCCAGCAGCTGCTCCAGC
>OHNY01000148.1_pt1 | contig 20758 bp, 12 predicted proteins | sample 1569671 | NCBI WGS metagenome assembly OHNY01 (sample SAMEA3879523, study PRJEB24766) | human gut metagenome | biome: human-associated habitat; feature: feces | place: USA | collected 1985/1987
TCCATGTATGGCGTGAATGCTTCTGTCCCGAAGACACTGGTACGTCATCTGGTACGTTATTATGCGGATACCTGCGGGCAGGAGGAACTGAGGGAGATTCTTCTGGATGTGCTTGACACTCCTGTCAGCCCGGAGCTTCTTCCGCCGGTGGACGGCAAAATCAGCCAGAAGACGGAGGATTTGGTAGGCCCGTACGAGCTGCACGATTTCTTCCTCTATCACTTCCTGCGCTTCGGGGCCTCCCCCGCGAAGATTTACTTCTTGGCGAAGCGGGCATTCGGGGAAACCTACGACGATGCCACCCTCAAGAAATGGCTCCATACCTTCTTCCGCCGCTTCTTCCAGCAACAGTTCAAGCGCAGTTGCTTGCCAGACGGCCCGAAAGTAGGTTCCATCAGCCTCTCCCCGCGTGGAGACTGGCGAATGCCGAGCGATGCGATGGCTACGCTTTGGCTGGATGAGATCGCCGGGCTTTAACATTTTTTCAAGGGTATAGTGTCGATCGGGGGATCGACACCTAGGTCGAAGCCTAATTCAACACCTAGGTCGAAGCCTCGATCGACACTGATATCGATCGAGGCTTCGACATGGGTAGCGATCCCAAGACCGACATCTGTGTCAACCGAGGCTCCAGCATAGATAACGGCTAATCGAACTGCGTGATCACCCTCCGGATCCGGGTGAAGCTATCCGTATCCTTTTCCAGTTTATAGATGTGTTTATAGGACAAAGCGTCCTGTTCGGTCGGAGAGCCATTGATCAAGAGAATATCCCGGTCGTTGGCGAATTTCAAGATCCCCGCCACGTTATTCGGGTGTAGCTTCCCGATCTCATCCATCATGCAATGGAGCTTGAAATCGGAGAATACCGTGGAGGCGTTCCGCTTGAACACGTTCAGCAACATGATATTTACCATGGATTTGACCAGAATATCCGTACCCTCGGAGCCTACGTTCGTAAGGCGTTCCACGAAGCCCGTATCGTTTCGGTTCTCGATCACCCGGAACTTCAGGTCGAAGAAGTCCGCCAAACGGATCAGGCTGCCGGAATAAGCGTCCATCGACTTGATCAACTCACGTAGCAACGTCGTCGCCTTCTCCCGGGTAGCCGTATCGTCGGCCGAGGAAGCGAAGAGGTTCTGCCCCAAATCCCAGCTATATTCCTCGTTGAACCGCTTGATCTCCTTTAGCAGATTGACGATCTTGTTCTGGCTCGGATCGATACGCATCTCGATACACTGGATAATCCCCACGAAGTTCTTCTCCTTGAAATCGGCGTTGATCTGATCCACCACGCCACGGATATTACCTTCCTGAGAGACCATGCTTTTCGTATCCGCCGTAATCTGCCGGAAGATATCCGAGTTGCGGGTATTGATACGCGATTGGTATTCCGAGACTTTATCTTCCTCGATGAACTCCTTCAAGTCGCAAGCGAAATCCATGTACTCCTTATCATCCGAGAAGCTCGTCTTGAAGGCGAATACATTATCCTCGGAGAAATTGCCGGTGTAGGCGGTTATCTCCTTGCGCAGCTCGGAAAGTTTCTGGGATTGCTCGCTGACGCGGATCGTGATCTCCCGTACCAAGGAACGGCAATCGCCATCCGTATCGGTACGGTTCATGGAAGAGAAGATGGATTCCCTAGAGGTAAACCAATCCAACAGGGTAGAGCGATGATATTCCTCCCGGCTCTCCAAGGCTTTCCGGTGGGTCTCTTTCAATTCCTTCAACTCGGCGTCTATCTTGAAGATATTCCGGTTCACGTCCGCCAGACGCTTTTTCAATTCCTCCCGCTCGCCGTGGATGATCTGCCGCAAGCGCAGGCTCTCCGCCGTCCAGTCGGGTACCTTATCCAGCATCTCTCGTTTATCTTTCAGATACTCGATAATCAAGGCCTTGGTCTCGTTGATATATTTAATCTCCCCGCCGATATACGCCAAGCGGGAATGGATCTCCTCCAAACGCCTCGGATCGCCACCGCTAGCGGTCAAGCTATCCAATTGCTCCCTGTCATATCCGGATTTGCGCTCTTCCAACTCCGCCTTCTTGCGTACGATCTCCTCCGAGATAGCTTCCCTTGCGACGGAGAGTTCCTTATCCAAAGCAGCCAGCTCATCTTTCTCTTGCTCATCCAAGGAAGCGAGTTCCCGATCCATTTTGCCTTGAAGCGTGGCGATCTCCTGCTGGATCGAGGAAAGGGCGGCCTCGGCAGCGTTCAACTCCTCCTCCGAGAGCGTTCCTGCCTTGATGGCAGAAAGGATCGAGTTTGTGCCGCGGCCGCTTCCGCCGGGCATTTCCAGATCCTGTCCGGCGGCGATGCCCTTGGCGCGGTCTTTTACTGCGCCCCAGTCGGTGACCACCATGCCCTCATAGCCCCAGCGTTTGCGCAGGATGTCGGTCAGCAGTTCCTTGTTCTCCGAGCAGTGGGTGCCGTTGAGCTTGTTGTAGGCGGCCATCACGCCCAGCGGCTTTGCCTTTTTGACCACCGTTTCAAAGGCGGGAAGATAGATCTCGTGCAGGGTGCGCTCGTCCATCACGCTGTCGCTGACCATCCGGTCGGTCTCCTGATTGTTGGCGGCAAAATGCTTGATGCAGCTGCCCACACCATTGCTCTGGATGCCGTTGACCAGTGCCGCGCCCATCTCACCGCTGAGATAGGGGTCTTCGCTGAAATACTCAAAGTTACGTCCGCACAGCGGGCTGCGCTTGATGTTCAGACCGGGGCCAAGCAGCAGGGCCAGATTCTCGGCGCGGCACTCGTTGCCCAGCGTTTCGCCCAGCTTTTCTGCCAGAGCGGTGTCAAAGCTGGAAGCCACCGCCGCACTGGACGGGAAACAGACCGCAGGGATGCTTTCGTTGATGCCCAGATGGTCGCCCTGCTCGTCCTGTTTGCGCAGACCGCTGGGGCCGTCGCTCATCATCACGGCAGGCACACCGAGCCGCTCCACCGGCTGTGTATGCCAGAAATCCGAACCGGAGCAGAAGTCTGCTTTTTCCTCCAGTGTCATCTGCTGGAGGATCTTTTCAATGTCCATTCTGTAATGCCTTCCTTTCGTTTGAGGGCAGTCCGCAGCCCTCTGATTTTCTTGCCCAAAGTATAACAGGAAAACCGGAGACAGTACGGATGAAAAGTCGTGAAGTAAGATGAAATTTTTGGATTATAATAAATGACACGACTTTTTGACCGACAACACAAATTTTCGCACCCATACTCCGTGGGATTCCCTTTATAATAAGAGCAGAGATCAACCGGAAAAAGGAGATGTAGATGATGCAAGCAACAAATCTGAAAACGAACCATCTTTCTGCGCCGCTCGGCATGGATGCCGGGACGCTGTTTTTGTCGTGGCAGTGCGCCGGAGGTGTGCGCCAGACTGCCTACGAAATTGAAGTGACCGCCGGAGCCGGAACGCTGTGGACGAGCGGAAAGGTTTTGGGCAGTGGGATGCACACCGAAACGCCCGCCGCTGTACCGCCCAAGACGCAGGGACAGTGGCGCATCCGCCTGTGGGATGAAAATGACCAGCCCGGTGCATGGAGCACCGCTTCCTTCGAGACCGGGCTTGCACAGGCAGACTGGCAGGGCGTGTGGGTCTGCCCGGAGACAGAAGAGCCGGATATCGACTGCGCTGATGCCATCAACGCCTTTGCAAAGCCCAACTGGGAGCAGAAGCAGGCGGCGCTGGAAGCCTCCGGCAAAGGGCAGGCGCAGCCTTATCAGCCCCACCGCCCGGCAAGTTATCTGCGCAAAACGTTCACCGCCCCGGCGGGGCAGTGCAAGCGGCTGTACATTACCGCCAAGGGGTTGTATGCGGCATGGCTGAACGGCAAGCGGGTCGGCGATATGGTGCTAGCCCCCGGCAGCTTTACTGCAGACAAGCACCTTGGGGCACAGACCTACAATGTGACCGCACTTGTCCGTGACGGTGAAAATGAGCTGCTCATCGCATTGGGCGATGGCTGGTACCGCAGTACCTCCGGCGTGGATGGAGACCGTGACCTGTTCGGGAAAGAAGTGGCTGTCCTGTTCCAGCTGGAAGTGGACGGCAAGGCGGTCTGCGTTTCGGACGACGACATGGAGGCCACCCAGTGCGGTCCGATTCGCCAAAATGATATGCAGCAGGGCGAAGTGTACGATGCCCGGCTGGAAGGGGATCTTTCCGGCTGGCATGGCGTAAAGACCCAGCCGAACTCCCTGCCCATCACCGGCATGAACACTGTGCCTATCCGGGAGCAAGAAGCCTTTGCGGGCAGGCTGTTGTGCACCCCCAACGGAGAAACGGTGCTGGACTTTGGCCAGAACATGGCAGGCTATGTGGAGATGAAGCTGCCCGCCCACGCCGGGCAGAAAATCAAGCTGCTGTGCGGCGAAGCACTGGACGAGAACGGCAACTTTACGCAGGAGAACTTTCAGGACCGCAACCGCCACAAGGAGGGTGGCACGGCGCAGCTGCTGGAACTCGTCTGCAAAGAGGGCGAGAACCACTACAAGCCCAGCTTTACCATCATGGGCTTCCGGTACGCAAAGGTGGAAACGGACATCGACCTGACCGGCGCAGAGTTTACTGCCCACGCCGTCTATTCGGAAATGCCGGTCACCGGCAGCTTTGCGTGCGGCAACGCCGATGTGGATCGGCTGGTGCAAAACAGCGTGTGGAGCCAGAAGAGCAATTTCTGCGATATCCCCACCGACTGCCCCACCCGGGAGCGCGCCGGCTGGACGGGTGACATGGGGGTGTTCATTGAAACCGGTCTGACCCTGATGGACTGCTACCCGGTGGTGGAAAAATGGCTGGCAGAATGCCGCCTGAACCAGTACCCGGATGGACGCATGGCGAACATTGCGCCGCCCACCAGCCGCCCCGGCTACATGACCCCCATGCTCTGTATGTCGGCGGGCTGGGGCGATGCCGCCATTCTGGTGCCCTACGCTCTTTATAAGCGCACCGGCGACCGCAAGGTTCTGGCAGACAACTACGAGATGATGCAGAAGTGGTATGCGTTCCTGCTTGGCCGTGCACAGCAGACCACCGAGGAACAGCAGACCGGGGCATACGCCAAGTACACGGTGCTGAACGGTCTGGACTACGGCGAGTGGTGTGAGCCGGGCATTACCCCCATGCAGGCCATGATGAACCCGCGCAAAAGCGTGGGTACGGCCTATCTGGCTTATTCCGGGCGGCTTCTGGCAGAAATTGCACAGGCGCTGGGCAAGGCAGAGGACGCAGCGCAGTACCGCGACACGGCAGAAAAGGCGGTAAAGGCGTACCGCGCCGCCTTTACGGACAATGGGAAAATCACTTCTGACCGCCAGTGCGAATACGTCCGCGCCATTGCCTTTGCACTGCTGGGCGAGGAGGAGAGCCAAGCCGCTGCGGATACCCTGAACCGGATGGTGGCGGAAAACGGCTACCACCTGAACACCGGCTTCCTTTCTACGCCCTTCCTCTGCGAGGTGCTGGCAAAGTACGGCTATGCCGACACCGCCTATAAGCTGCTGTTACAGGACACCGCTCCCAGCTGGCTCTATGAGGTCAAGCAGGGCGCTACCACCGTCTGGGAAACGTGGACGGGCATTGACGCAAACGGCCACCCCAGCGAATCCCTGAACCATTACTCCTACGGTGCCATCTGCGGCTGGCTGTTCGGTGGCGTGTGCGGCATCCATCTGGCAGGGGAGACCCTGACCATCGCCCCCACCCCGAACCCGGCTCTGGGCTGGGCAAAAGCAGTGTACGATTCCCCGGTGGGGCGCATTGAAAGTGGCTGGCAGTATGCAGGCGATGCCGTGACCTACACCATCACCGTGCCCTGCAATCTGACCGCAGAAGTCACCCTCCAAGATGGCAGAAGCCTGACCTTGCAGCCGGGCACCCACACCCTGTAACGCAAAAAGATTCCCCGCAAAACACAACGCCCCGTACCGGAAGGAGTAACCGGTGCGGGGCATTGCTTTTATGGGGATAATGAAGAAGAAAATAATGAGAGAATGGCAGATCAGAATTTTTGTGCAAGGTATTTTGCACTGAGCTGGAAGCTCTTGATGGGGGAATTGTCCACCCAATTGCGGTGGCTTTCCAGAATAACGGCATCCACCTCCACGGCAAGGGCCTGCGCCATCAGACTGTCCAAGTCCATGTTGCCGGTGCCCAGCTCCATGCTGTCGGTTTTCAGGATAGGCGTGATGGCACTGCCGGTGATGCGGGTGCCCCGGTCGTTGATGTGCCACAGCTTCATGCGGGGACCAAGCCGCTGCATCCATGCCAGCGCATTTGCACCGCCCTCGGTGAACCAGTAGCTGTCAAACTCAAAGTTGACAAAGGCAGGGTCGGTCTCTTCTAAGAGGATGTCGTAGGCGCGCTTTTCTGCGTTCACATGCCGCAGCTCGCAGTTGTGGTTGTGGTAGAGCAGATGGATGCCCTCGGCTGCCAGAGCTTCCCCGGCTTTGTTCAGCCGCTGTGCAAGTTCGTGCATGGCGGCTTCATCGCCGTAATCAAAGCGGTACATCCCGGTGATGACCACATACTGTGTGCCGAAGCTCTTTGCTTCCTCGGCCACAGCGTGAGCATCCCGCTCCAGAGAGCCAAGGTCGGTGTGCAGGCTGACCACCTGAAGGCCTGCCTCCTGCACCAGCTTGTGCCAGTCCAGATTGCCGCCCTTGCCCACCGGCATACCGGCGGCCTTGGTCAGCAGCTTTACCACAAAGCCAATGGGGTGGATCATAAATCCACACAGTTCAATGCCGTCGTACCCGGCGGCTTTCATGGCAGCAAGGGTCTCTTTTGCCTGCTGCTCGTTGCTCAGTACAGTGCCCAGCATAAATTGCTGAACGGCTTTGATGGGCATGGTTTACCCCTCCAGTTTGAAAGTCTTACCCGGCATGATGCCGTTTTCGTTAAAGCTGTCCACGCAGACGTAGTATTCCTGCCCGGCGGTCAGGGTGGAAAGGGTCACTTCGTCTGCATCGTACACCAGCCAGCTCAGATAGAGCTTATCGGGCGCAACGCCGTAGCGGACATTGCAGCCCTGCGCGTTTTCGATGTGCTGCCAAGTGATCTTTGCATCCAGTGCATCCACACGGGTCCCGGCGGCTTCGGCCTGTGCGGGCTTCGGGCCCTCGCCGTTGCCGAACACCCGCAGACCGCTGATGCGCAGCGTCTGCCCATAGGGCAGTTCGCCGCCGGTGACCCGGACGTACCGGGCGCGGATGCTGTCTGCATATTCGTAGTAGCCGTTGGAGCACTCGCGGGCAACCGTTTCGCGGATCGTCCAGTCTGTGCCGTTCACACTGGTCTCCACCGTGTAATGGGAAATCTGCGGCCGGGTCTCGATGTGGCGGGTCTTGCGGTCGTCACCGTAGCTGTCGGCAGGGAAGTCCACCACCAGCTTTTCGTCTGCCATGTTCACCTGAATGGCACGGACATCATTCTCTTTGCCCAGGTCCACACACAGCCATTCGCCCGACTCTGCACCGGCGGCACTCCACCAGCTGCGGCAGTCCTCGTTGACTGCCAATTCCGGGCTGCTGTTTTCTGCCACGCTGGAAGCCGTGACCGGCTTTTTGTAGCTCAGCAGCATCCATTCCGGCTGCTGGCTGGCGGCATCGAATTTGCCAGCCGGGATGCGGTGGGGGTAATCGGCAAAGTTCTGGTTGCAGTAAAGCACGCCGTCCTTGTCGAACCCGGCAGGGAACAGCCCCACCCGGCGCTCAAAGTCATAGTTGACGGAAATACGCATGGTGGAGGCGTGCCACCAGTTGCCGTAGATGTCGGCAATGGTACTGCCGTGGCCTGCACCGGTGATGAATCCGCCGGGCTTTGCGGAAAACGGATTGGATGCCTGCCGCACAAAAGGACCCAGCGGAGAACGGGAGGTGTATACACCATCGGCGTAAGTGTTGTATTGGGTGCCGGGGCAGGCGTATTGCAGGTAATAGAGGCCGTTATGCTTTGTCATAAAAGCCCCTTCAATGTAGGGCTTGCCGATGGCGTTGAACATGGCAGTCAGGCTTTCGGCACTCAGGCCGGGGATGTTTGCCATCTGCGGCGGCAGATTCAGCTTGCCGGTCTTGGGGTCATAAAACTGCTTCATGGACTGGTACAGGACACTGGCTTCCCGGTCCACAATGCCGTTGTTGCCGGGGCGTTCGTAGCCAAGGGTAGTTTCATTGCCGAAGATCAGCTCCTGCTTTTCACCGATGGGGGTCATGGTGTCCGGGTCCAGCTCCACGCCGTAGATGGGGGCAATATTGGAACAGCCCCAGTAGAAGTACACCCGGCCATCGTCATCGCAGAACAGATCCGGGTCCCAGAAGGCAAAGGGGGCAGACACTTCGGTAAACGGCTCAGTCAGGGGGTCAGCGGTGCGCAAAATGGGGCAGTTGCGTCCCTTGCGGCTGGCGCAGAAATAGAGGTAATTGCCCACCTGCCGCACATCCGGTGCGTAGTCATAGATCAGCAGGCCGGGGTCTGCATGGAAGTCCCAGTTCAGCAGATCCTCCGAATACCAGAAGCCTGCCGACATGGAAACAAAGAGATAATATTTGCCCTTGAAATAAACCAGCGTCGGGTCTGCACCCTCCCGGAAACCCGCCACGCGCGGGCCTTCCTTCATGTGCTGGTAACGGTAGCCCAGATCAAGGGGGTTGCAATAGGTCTGTTTCATCGAAGCTTACTCCTTGGCAATGCCCTGCAATACACGGTTCAGCTGCTTGATGTCCTCCTCGGAAGCGCCTGCCTGCATCAGCATGGATTCAATGGTCATCCGCTGCATGGCACGCTCCATCATGGCCACCAGAGCCGGATTGTCCTTCACGGCGGCAGCCACATCTCCGCGGGAAGCAGCGGCTTTATCAGAAATCTGCTTCAGGATAGGACCAGCTTTCGGGTCTGCCATGGCGGCAGCCATGTTGTCCTTCACCGACCAGCAGCTGGCATCCAGCTCCCCGTCAAACCAGTTGGTCACATTCTTGCGGTTGTCCATGGCGTAATCCGGGTTGGGGGCGTCCACCTTGTTCACCAGGATCACGCTGCTGTGCTCGCCGGAGCGTGCCTCAATGCTGTGCTTGCCGGTAATGGGCAGCTGGAAGGCGAACACCTTGTCGCCCTGCTTAGTCTCCACCAGCTGACCGTCCTTGTACAGCGAGACCTCTGGCAGATTGGAGTAGACCTTGATCTCGGTCACATCCTCGGCGCGGTCCACATAGCGGCTGCCGCACAGGTGCACGAAGGGCTCCTTGCTCCAGTAGGCCTTGTAGAGATAGAAGGGGTCTTTTTTCAGCTTGCGGTCAAAGGTGACAAGACCCTTCTGGTTTTCGCCGTGCTTGCCGCCCTCGTCCCGGCCATCGGCGGCAAAGTCGAACATATTCCACACATGGGTCGCCCACAGCCAAGGACGGTCGGCGATCATCTTTGCAATGTGCTCGTGGTAAACGCACTGATAGCTTTCGGTGTAGTCGCCCTTTTCCGGGTGGCTGCTCTGATACTGGGGGTTAGCATCTGCGCCATACTCCGAAAAGCCGATGCAGCGGTCAGGGTAATCGGCATGGTACTTGTCAAAGAATTCGTCGTTCTGCTCCAATTCGCCCAGATACCAGCCGAAGTAGAGGTTGTAGCTGTTCACATCCGGAATCTCCAGAATGGGGCTGGTGGTCTCCAGCATGAACACGTTTGCCATGGTGGTCTTGCGAGTGGGGTCCAGCTTGTGCGCCAGTTCGTTCAGCAGACGGTGGTTTTCCAGCAGATCCTCGTTGACGGCAGAAGCAGCGGTGATCTCGTTGGACAAGCCCCACACGGCAATGCAGGGGTGGTTGTAGTTCTGGACGATCAGCTCTTCCATCTGGGTCAGGGTGTTGGCACGGCCGTTGGTCATGTGCATGGTGATGTAGGGAATCTCTGCCCAGATGACAAGGCCCTTTTCATCGCACAGGTCGTAGAAATACTGTGCGTGCTGGTAGTGCGCCAGCCGGATGGTGTTGGCACCCATTTCCAGAATGATGGAAATGTCCTCCTCCATCATTTCGTTTGTCAGGGCAATGCCGGCCCCCTTGCGGTCCTGATGGCGGGAAACACCGCGCAGCGGATAGCTGCGGCCGTTCAGGATGAAGCCCTTCTGGGGGTCAAACTCAAACTTCCGGCAGCCGAAGCGGGCAGAAGTCTCTTCACCGTTGTCCAGCTTGGCAGAGACGGTGTAAAGGAAGGGATCGTCCACGCCATCCCACAGATGGGCATCGTGTAGGGTGAAAACAGCCTTTGCAGTGCCGTTTTCCACCGGGGCGGTGATGCTCTGGCCTTCCAGCGCAAAGGTAACGCTCTGTGCACCCACCACGGCGGCTTCCACAGTGACTTCGGCGGTCTTAGCGGCAAGGTCGGTGACGATGGGGGTCACCTTCAGCACCGGTGCGCCATTAGCGGCCAGGGCAAAGTGCTCTGCGGGGACGATATGCAGGGTCACATCCCGGTAAATACCGCCGTAGAAGGTAAAATCGGCTTTCTGGGGATACACGGTGTCGTTGTCGCGGTTGTCCACGGAAATGGCCAGCAGGTTCTCGTCTTTCAGGTGGTCGGTCAGGTCCACCCGGAAGGTGGAGTAGCCGCCCTTGTGCTCGGCCAGCTTTTCGCCGTTCAGGTAGACTACAGCGGTCATAGCGGCACCGTCCAACTGCAAAATTGCTTTGCCGCCTGCCGGGATGGCGGGCTTTGCCAGAGCCAGCGTATACCAGCAGGTGCCGCGGTAGTAATCGTTGCCGCCGTCCTGACCGTCCACCGCGTTCCATGTGTGGGGCAGGGTAATGGCCTCGCCCATCACGGCGGTGGGGATGCCGGGGTTCTCCTTGGTAAAATGCCAATTGCTATGATTCAGCAGGATGGTCTTGCTCATGGTAAAAACTCCTTTATGAAAAATGGATAGAATCAGCAAAAACCGAAAGAGCGTATGAGCCCTTTCGGTTTTTGCGGGGTGTTACTGCATGTGTTCTGCAATCACTTCATGACGAAGGGCGTCTTTCTTATCTGCGATGCGCTTCTGGACGTTGACCATTTCCTCCTTGGTCAGGGGACAGCCCAGCATGGCCATCAGGGTAATGAGCCAGCCCAGCATCGGCAGACCGTACTTGATGGCAAGGGTCATCCAGAAGATGCCGGAGGTGTAGGCATCCGTGGGCTGGGGCATCGTGGTGGTGTAGCCCAGAATAGCCACGGCACCGGTGGCGATGACAGCAGCCACCGAGGTGATGAGTTTGTCGATGAGGCTGTAAGTGCCGGAGACCACAGCCGGGATGTAACGGCCGCTGCGGTCCAGCTCGTAGTCGATGGTATCAGCCATGTAAGAGTTGTTGGAGGTGGTGATGCACATATTGGAGCCGTTTTGCAGCAGGGTCAGCAGCACGTAAACGATCATGTTCCAACTGCCCATCACGCCGATCTGACGGGTATCTGTGAAGATGAAGAACAGGATCAGCACAGAGGTGATGGCCATGCTGATGCAGGTCCAGGTCACGATGCCCTTCTTGCTGCCCTTTTTGCCCACATATTTTGCGCCGAAGGCTGCAAAGAAGATAGAAGGCACCATGCTGATCACGCCAAGGGTGGTGGCAAGACCCATGTTGCCGATCAGGATGCCGTTCAGCATGGTGTTGATGATGGCCTGGCTGCCCACCTGCTGTGCCAGCTTGTCGGAAGCGTTGGAGGCGATGTAGCACTGCAGGGGCTTGTTGTGCTTGAGCACCTCAAGAATATCCGCAGTTTTCAGCGGCTCGTGTTTTTTGTTGGTGCCCTCAAAGTTTTCGGGCTTATCGTAGGCAGAGATACCGGCGCAGACGATCAGGGTGCCGATGCCGGCAATGATCAGGACGATGGTGCAGACGGTGCTGAGGAAGTCCTGATTGAAGGTGCCGCCGCACTTGGGCAGGATGACGGTGTAGATCAGCATGCTCATGCCCATGGGCACGGCGTAGTTCAGGGCAGTGGACCAGACCCCGATGGTGGGACGCTGCCGGGGATCGTTGGTCATGATGGCAGGCAGGGTCTGGGCGGTCATGTTGGTGACGGTGTAGCCGATGATGTAAATAATGTAGGTCAGGGCAAACACCGGCAGGCCGAAGCCCTTGCTGGAGCACAGGTTGAACATGCACAGCAGGCCGACTGCTTCGATCAGGTAGCCGCTGATCAGCAGAACGCGCAGCTTGCCGAAACGGGTGTTGACGCGGTCGTAGACGAATGCCAGCATCGGATCGGTGAAGGCGTCCAGAATGCGGGCCAGCATCAGGATGAGACCCACGGTTGCGGTGGTGATGCCGTAGCCGATGCTGGCCGAATAACTGGCCATACCGATCAGAGAGTAGACGCTCATACCCACAAAGGCGTTGCAGGCATAACAGATGATCTGCCATGTTTTGGCGCGGCGGTACTGGACGTCGTCTACCTCACTGGCACTGGGTTTCTTTTGGAACATAATGATTTTCCTCCTTTTTGTGTGAAACGGGTTCCGCTTTTCTTGACACCAGAATAACAGAATGCAATAGGTACTGCCAGACAAAAAATTGGAATTAAGGATAAAAATTCGTGTAGTTCTGACCACTCAACGAAAAATTTACCAATAACGTGAAAAATTATCCTTTTTGCTCCGCGCAGACCTGTTACAATAGGCACAAGAGAAAACTCGGCTTCTGAATAATCTGAATAAAAGGAGAACCATCATGCAGAAATTTGAAAAAGGTTTTTTCATCGGTGCTGCAACAGCAGCCCATCAGGTAGAGGGCAACAACACCAACAGCGACTACTGGGCACAGGAGCAGCTGCCCCATTCCAGCTTTACGGAACCCAGCGGCATTGCCTGCGACCATTATCATCGGTACGAAGAAGATATTAAGCTGCTGGCCGATGCCGGGCTGAACGCCTACCGCTTTTCCATCGAGTGGGCACGGGTGGAGCCGGAGGAAGGAACGTTCGACCCGGAAGCCATTGAACACTACCGCAGGGTGATCGCCTGCTGCAAGGCACACGGCGTAGAGCCCATCGTCACCCTGCTGCACTTTACCAGCCCCAAGTGGCTCATCTGCAAGGGCGGCTGGGAAGCAGAGTCCACGGTGGAGGACTTTAAGCACTATGCAGCCTATGTCATGGAGCAGCTGGGCAGCGAGCTGCGCTATATCTGCACCATCAACGAAGCCAACATGGGCTTGCAGCTGGCCGCCATCTCCAAGCGGTTCCGCCTGATGGCAGAACAGGCTGCCAAGAATGCCGCCGCAGCCGGAAAGTCTGCCGAGGGCACGGTGCAGGTGGGCATGAACTTCCAGAAGATGATGGAAAACATGAAGTATGCTGCCATGGAGAACGCGCAGGTGTTCGGCACACCCCAGCCGCAGATCTTTGTCAGCGAGCGCACCCCGGAGGGCGATCTGCTGGTGCTGCGCGCCCATGCAGCCGCACGGGATGCCATCAAGGCCATCTGCCCGGAAGTCAAGGTGGGCTTGACCCTTTCGCTCCACGACTTGCAGGCACAGCCCGGCGGCGAAGCCTTTGCCGAGGCCGCATGGCAGGAGGAGTTCACCCATTACCTGCCCTACATCAAAGAGGATGACTTCTTAGGTGTACAGAACTACACCCGCACCCTTTACGGCCCGCAGGGGCAGCTGCCGGCACCGGAGGGCGCAGAGCTGACCCAGATGGATTACGAGGTCTATCCGCAGGCACTGGAACACGTCCTCCGCAAGGTGGCAGAAGATTTCAAGGGCAATCTCATCGTCACCGAAAACGGCATTGCCACCGCCGATGACACCCGCCGTGTGGCGTTTATCCGGCAGGCACTGGACGGCGTGCAGCACTGCATCGCCGACGGCATCCCGGTGAAGGGCTACTTCCATTGGAGCCTGATGGACAACTTTGAGTGGCAGAAGGGCTATGCCATGCAGTTCGGCCTGATTGCCGTGAACCGTGAAACCATGGAACGGACGGCAAAGCCCAGCCTTGGGGTGCTGGGTAGTTACGCAGAAAGATAAGCTGCAATAGCAAAAAACAGGCTGCGGAAGATGCTTCTCGCAGCCTGTTTTGGCTCAGTGGGAAAGATGCAGACCATGGACACCATCCGCAACCACGGCGGCGATCACATCAATTTGTTTCTGCGCCAGTTTTGCATCGGTGTTCAGAAGCCCCGAAAGGCCGTTCATTACAAAAATCAGGATGGCTCCGACATTTTCATATTGGGATGGTTCCATGTTTGCGAGTTTGATTTGTTCCAGAATGGCATCTCGCAGATGCTGTGTAAAGCGGTTCATGGCTGATGCCGGAACGACACCGAGGTAATCGGTTGCCTGCTGGAGAGAAGCAAACATCTCCTGCACAAAGGTCTCCGGCGCATCCAGCAGCTGCTGTGCGCCGCCCATATTGTCGCAGACGAGCTGGACCGTCTGCCGCTCTATTTCGGCGGTGAGCGCATCCAGCGTTTCGTAGTGGGAATAAAAGGTCGTTTTGTTGATCTCGGCGCGTTCGGCAATTTCTTTGACCGTGATCTTTTCGATGGGCTTCTCCCGCAGCAACGCAATAAACGCTTTCTGAATGGCACGCTTCGTTTTTTTGACACGGATATCCATACAATTCCTCCGTCAATGTATTTCGTAAAGGATGCTTAACCAACGCTTTGAAGGTGAACCGTTGCTTAAACACCGGACACGCCGGAAACTGCTGATTGCAGCCCATGCGCCACAGTGCTATTATAGCACCACAGGAATGGATAAGCAACTAAGGGTTGCAAATCTGATTCGTAAATACGATAAATCATCGGAAGACAATCCACGATGAAGTGGAATGGCTGAAGCAGAGCAACATGATCTGAGAAAAAGGAGAATGAAAATGATGGATTTCAACAGTGTCAAAGGCAAGGTAGCAATCGTTACCGGCGCAAGCCGCGGCATCGGCCGCGCCATTGCCGAGTGCTTTGGCGAAAACGGCATGAAGGTGGTTTGTGCAGCTCGCAGCGCAGAGCAGGGGCAGGCTGTGGCAGACGGCATCTGCGCCAAGGGCGGCGATGCCATCTTTATCCAGACCGATTGCAGCAAGGCTTCTGCCATCAAGGAACTGGTGGACAAGACGGTGGCACATTACGGCAAGCTGGATGGCGTTGTCAGCAACGCAGGCATCGGCATGGGAGGCACACCGCTGCATGAGTATGAGGTAGAGGATTACGAGAAGATCTTCTCCCTGAACAGCGAGGGCGTCTTTGCCGGGATGAAGTACGGCGCAGAAGCCATCCTCAAGAGCCACAGCGAGGGCGGCTTTCTCATCAACGTGGCATCGGTGGCGGGTCTTGTACCCCAGCGCGGACAGGCACTGTACAGCGCCACCAAGTTCGGCGTGGTGGGCATGACCCGTGCAGCGGCACTGGATTACGCAGAATACGGTATCACCGTCAACGCCATCTGCCCCGGTTACACCAAGACCAGCATCTTCGGTGATGCACCGGCTGCGGCCATGGACTTCTTTGCATCCGACTGCCCGGCAAAGCGGATGGGCGACCCGGAGGAGTGCGCCGCACTGGCACTTTTCCTTGCCAGCGGTATGGCACGGTACATCACCGGTGCAGCCATCCCGGTGGACGGTGCACTGTCTGCCGGGCACCAGAGCGTCAGCAGCTGGAAGCACCCGGAAATTTTGACCGACGGCAAGCTGAACAGCCAGAGCACCATTGCAGCCCTGATGGAAAACGAGGCCGCAAAAGCCGTTGTGGAGCAGTACTTGCCCGGCTTTGCTGACAATCAGCAGGCAAAAGCCGCATACGGTATGACCTTTGGTAAGATCGGCTCCATGCTGGGTCTGCCGGAAACGGCACTGAAAGCACTGCTGGATGCGCTGGATAACCTGTGACTGAAACCGCTCTGAAAGCCCCATGACCGGGGTTTTCGTTCTATCTGTGTACGGTTGACTTTTGGAGGAGATCATGAAAAACGAAGCACTTTTCCGTACCGGCTCTGTCTGGAAGTCCATTATTTCTATGGCGGTGCCCTCCATCATCATTATCCTTGTCATGGTGCTGTACAACATGGCGGATATGTTTTTTGTGGGCTGTCTGGGCGATACTGCACAGGTGGCGGCGGTCTCCGTTGTGGGACCGGTGTTTTCGATCCTTGCGGCGGTGGCAACGATGCTTGGCGCAGGCAGCAGTGCTGTCATTGCACGCTGCTTTGGCGCGGGTGAGATCGAGCAGGGCAAGATCTGCTCCTCGCTCTGCTTCTGGACCAGCTTTTTTCTGGGCGTTCTGGTCAGCATCGGTCTGCTGGTGGGCAGAGTGCCGCTTCTGGGAATGCTGGGCTCGAATGCAGAGATCTTCCCCTACGCGGAGCGGTATCTTCAGGTCCTGGCACTGGGTGCGCCGTTTTTTATCCTGTCCAACAGCATGGCGATGCTGGTGCGTGCAGAGGGAGCGGCAAAAGAGGGCATGATCGGCAATCTTCTGGGCACGCTGATCAACTGCATTTTTGACCCGCTGTTTATTCTGGTGCTGAACTTCGGTGTCAGCGGTGCGGCTGCCGCCAGTGTGCTGGGCAACCTTGTGGCGACTGCCTGCTATCTGCGCTACATCGTCAAGCACGGCACGGTGCTGACCGTTGACTTCCGCCCGGCTCTGAAAAAGCCGCAGATGCTGGGCGAGCTGCTGGCCATCGGTCTGCCCAACGGCATCAGCAGCCTGCTGGCCGGGTTTGCATCCTCCTTCAGCAACCGGCTGTTGGTGACCCACGGTACGGCGGCGGTCGCAGCTATGGCAGCGGCAGGCAAGACGACCATGGTCATCAGCATGATCGCCATGGCGATCTGTATGGGCTGCCAGCCGCTTCTGGCGTACAGCTACGGCGCAGGCGACTCAAAACGCCTGAAACAGCTTTTGAAGGACCTGATCCTGCTGACCGTTGTTTTTGGCGTCCTTGCCGGAGCTGCCAGCTTTGCCGGACGCAATGCGCTGATCGGGATGTTCATCAAGGAAGAAGACACTTTCCGTCTGGGAACGCAGCTGGTGGTCTATCTGGTTCTGGGCAGCCCGGTGATCGGTCTGACCTATCTGGCAACCAATCTGCTGCAATCTGTGGGCAGGGCAAGCGGTGCGGTGGTGCTCTCTCTTTTGCGGCAGGGGCTGCTGCTGATCCCGCTGCTGTACCTGATGAATGCGCTTTGCGGCGTGCAGGGCATTGCGGCGGCGCACCTGATAGCAGACGTTGGTGCTGCGGCTATCTCTGCGGGCATCCTGCTGCACTGGCTCCGGGCCTCGATGGAAAAAACGGCGGAAGTATGATATACTGTTTTTATCAATGAGCCGGAGGGGTTACACATGGATGTTCTCCAGAATATGATGCTGCTTTCCGAACTTGTCCAGTGCGGCGGCAATGTTTATACATGGTGCTATGATGCACAAGGTGTGCTCTTGCGGAGCAACTGCCCGGACGAGGCATTCCTTGCCAGCGCATTTGAGCTGTTCGGCTGCAAACAGCGGATGCTGGAGCATGGGAACCGGGACGATGTGCCCGTTACCTTGGGAACGGCGCTGGGGCTTTTGTGGGGCGCAGCCTTTGAAAAGGAAGAGGGAAAACTGAAGCGCGTCTGGGTCATCGGGCCGGTGTTCTATCAGGATGTGACGCTGCGCGGGATCGAGGACGGACTGAAATATTACAGCAAGCTGGAGATCAGTGTGGCATGGACGATCCAGCTTTACAAAGCCCTTGAAAAAGTTCCTACCCTGCAAAACACCATTATGAACCGCTATCTGCTGATGATGCACTACTGCCTGACCGGGCAGCGGCTGGAGCTGAGCTGTGTCAACAGCAGTGCAGCACAGGAGGAGCGGCTGGAAAGCTCTGCCATCCCACACGACCGGTATAAAATCTGGATGGCGGAGCAGGGAATGCTGCAAATGGTCCGCACCGGAGATATGAATTACAAGCAGGCACTTTCCAATAGTATGAGTATGAGTGCGGGTGTGCCGGTACAGAGCAGCGATGTGCTACGCCAGAGTAAGACCTCCATCATCGTGTTCACCTCGCTGGTGTGCCGTGCTGCCATTGAGGGTGGTCTTTCCCCGGAGGAGGCGTACTCGCTGGGGGACAGCTACATTCAGGCGGCAGAATCGGCAAAATCGCTGGATGAGCTGGCCCCCCTTGCAATGATGATGTACGATGATTTCATCCGACGTGTCCACAAACACCGGACAAACCCGAACCTCAGTAGACAGATCCAGAAGTGTGTGGATTATATCGAGATGAATCTGGACAAAAAGATCGTAGCGGAAGATCTTGCCGTGCTGGTGGGCTACACGGAATATTACCTCACCCACAAATTCAAGGAAGAAACCGGTCTGAGTGTGACGAACTATGTAAAGTTTGCAAAGGTCGAACGTGCGAAAGTTCTGCTGAAAAGCACACCGCTCAGCGTCCGGGAAATTTCCGAACAGCTTGGTTTTGCCACCCGCAATTATTTCAGCACGGTCTTTCAGCAGGTCACCGGAAAAACGCCCATGGAATTCCGGGAAACATAAAGCAGAACAGGCATCCTGCGATACCGTTTGGCGGTATCGGACAGGATGCCTGTTCTGCTATGATGAAAAAGAATGGAGAAAGATGGCTTAGTTGAGGAACTTTTCGTTCAGGGTCACGCCAAAGTCGTGGGCAATAGCACGGAGGTCGTCGTCGGTGATGGTCTGCCGGATGATGCCGCCGCCCATGGAGAGCACCTTGACGTAGATTTCTGCGCTCTTTTCAATGGTGTGGGCCAGACCAAAGGTGATGTCAAAGTCCGGACCGGAAGCAAACAGACCGTGCTGTGCCCAGATGGCAGCCTGATAAGTCTTCATCAGCTCGCTGGTGGCCATGGCGATATCTGCCCCGCCGGGCACCATCCACGGGCAGACACCCACGCCCTCCGGGAACACCACCGGGCACTCAGTAGCGCTCTGCCACAACGCACGGGTGAAATCCCGGTCGGTCAGGGGCAGGATGTAGGTCAGGGCAATGACGTTGGTGGCGTGGCAGTGGTAGATGACACGGTTTGCGCCATTGGTGGCGGCCTTGCGGACGCTGTGGTTCATAAAGTGGCTGGGGAACTCACTGGTGGGCTTTGCGCCGCCCTCCAAGCCCCAGACGATGCGCCAGCTGTCGCCCTTGTCGTTGATCTCCACGATGCCGATGCTGTGAACAGGGTCCGGTTCTACGTTGCGGAAGAACTTGCCGGAGCCGGTGGTGATGAAATACTCCCCCGCCAGATTGTCCGCCTGCACGCCCATGTTCACCCACTCCCGGGGCTGCTCGTCAAAGAAGGGACGGCACTGGGCTACTTCCTCTTCCTTCATGCGGTAGGTCAGGTTGCCGCCGTTGCGCTCGTGCCAGCCCTGCAGCCAGCCATCGTTGCACATCCGCATAAAGCCTTTTACGATTTCAATATCCAGAATACCCATGATAAATACCTCTCTTTTCCTCTTCAAACTTAATTATCGAGTGATGATGTCCACAGGAACATCGAAGATCTTTGCCACTTTCAGAATGGTGTCGATGTGACGGCCGGTAGCCGCAGCCATGTGGTGGGTGGGGCCAGCCTCGCTCCAGCGGTTGCAGAACTCCCGTGCGCCGCAGGTAAAGCGGGTGCGCATATTGGTGTCGCCAAAGGTGAAGATGGGGCCGGGTTCGTTGACACCCTCGGCCACCACGAACTTGAAGTGACCGTCCTTGTCCTGCGTAATGCCCAGATAGGTCACAGGGCCAAGATGGGGGTAGAACTGGGTCAGGTAGCCGCCGCCGGTCTTGCCGTGGAACACAGGCACGATCTTCATGGTGGGCTTCTTCTCGGAAATGTCAGCATCACCGGAACCGGAGTGGCCGATAATGCAGATATCCTCGTCAAAGTCGATGGAGTACATCTCGCTCAGCTGGCCGCAGCCTGCAATGGTCTTGAGGATGCTCATGGCCATGGACACCTTGATGTCGCCCTCCACCGCGCAGGCCACGCCCTGCTTGATGAGCATGGAGAAGGCCGGGATCAGCATACTGTCCAGAACACCAGCCTTGCCCTGTGCAAAACCATCGTAGTGGGATGCGATGAACGCGATCTTCTCGTCCTTGACCCACTGCTCAAAGGCCACAACATACTTTGCCATGTCCCAGACCTTTTCGATCGTGCCGCCGCCCTCAATGTCGAAGGTATCCAGAATATCCTGTGCCTGATTAGTAGCCATTTCAATGACCTGATTTGCCTGCTCATAAGCCTGCTGCATAATCTCATGCTCATTGACCAGCTCCTGATTCTGGATATTTGCCTGAGCAATAATGGCTTCTGCTTTCTGCTGGGCATCTGCCAGAATTGCATCCTTATTTGCAAGGATTTTCTGATAACGCTTGATCTCCTCCGGCGTCTTCAGACGGAGTTCACGCAGAAGTTCTTCCATGCGCTCACGCTCCACCACAATCTTGTCTCCCGATGAAAATAAAGGTCCTTTGCATGTATCAATATAATCTTCAATCTCTTCAATAATCTGTTCAATACGGCTGCTGCTCATTCTTTTATTCTCCTTTTGCTGCTTTCTTTCTATCCTGAATCAATTCTGAAATTCTTTCGTATTATCTTACGATATTATACCCGAATAGAGGGATTTACGCAAGGTCTCTTTGAGGATTGAATCCCCGGAAACTTTCGGTTATAATGAACTATATGAAGAATACGAAGGAGGAGTGATCCATGAGTACTCATACATCTGCAAAGGACAAGCAGTCAGAAACAAAATCTTCTGCC
>OHNY01000154.1_pt1 | contig 20364 bp, 16 predicted proteins | sample 1569671 | NCBI WGS metagenome assembly OHNY01 (sample SAMEA3879523, study PRJEB24766) | human gut metagenome | biome: human-associated habitat; feature: feces | place: USA | collected 1985/1987
CCGGGGTGTGTCCCTCCAGTCGTATCTGGCGACGTTTGGTCTCCAGCTGCAACGCGGTGGAGACCAAATGCGACGTATCCGTGCCTCCAACCTACCCGACCGGCATCACCCCACAACCAAACCACCCACCACAAACAGCGAAAGGCCCCACACGATTTTGAGTACACTATAAAATCATTACTCCAAAATGCACAATTTCAAGTATACTGAAAATCAACGTCTATTTAACGACTGTTTTGCAATACACCAAAAATTGGAGGCGTGGAGATGACGGGGTATATCGCACGAGACAAGCTCACCAATACGCTGCGCAGCCACCGGGACACCCCGGAAATCAAGGTGCTTACCGGCGTCCGACGGTGCGGAAAAAGCACGCTGCTGGAACATTATGCGCAATCACTGCTCGACGACGGCGTTCCCGCGAGCAATATCTTCACCCGTCGCTTCGATTCCTTCGACACGCCCATCGGATATTCGGCGACCGACCTGCACGCCGACCTGATGCAAGCCACGCAAGAAGCCCAACCCGGCCCCTTCTACGTTTTCCTCGATGAAATACAGGACGTTCCCGGATGGGAGGAAGTGGTTCGCCGGCTGCATTCCCGTGACGACACCGACGTGTATATCACCGGATCGAACGCACGACTGCTATCCGGCGAACTGGCGACCCATCTGACGGGTCGCTACATCACCATCCCCGTATATCCGCTCTCCTTCGACGAATACCAACGCCATCATCGGGCTCAGGGAACCACGGATTCCACGGACCAGCTGTTCTCCAAATACATGATGTTCGGCGGCATGCCCGGCCTGTTCGTCACCGGCCAGCCGGATCAGGACAGGGCGACCGAAATACTCACCTCAATCTACGAATCCATTGTGCTGAAGGACGTGGCGGGAAGGTACGGCATCCGCGACATCGCCACATTGGAAAAACTCAGCCGATATCTGTTCTCAACGTCGGGAAACCTGTTCTCCGTCAACAATGTCGCCAACACGCTCGCAAGCGCCGGCGCGAACGCCTCCTACGCCACCGTCGACAACCAGATCAGCGCGCTCGAACGCTCGTTCATCGTCTACAGCGCGCAACAGGAACGCATGCGAGGCAAGGAACTGCTGCGCCCGCAACGCAAGTTCTACCCCGTCGACAACGGTTTTCGCAATCTCGCCACGGGTTTCAACGGCTCGGATCGCGGAGCCCAGCTCGAAGGCATCGTCTTCATGGAACTGCAGCGACGCGGTTACGATGTCACCATCGGATCGCTGCCCGACGGCGAAATCGATTTCATCGCGAAGCGCGGAAACGACAAGCAGTACATTCAGGTCACGTTGAACATGACCGAGGAGCAGACCCGGGAGCGGGAATTAGCCCCGCTGCGGCGATTGGGTGACGCATTCCCCCGCACGGTGCTCACCCTCGACTGGCATAGCGAGGGCATGACCGACGAAGGCATCCATATCACCAACGTCATGGATTGGCTCTGCTCGTAGGAACGCGCCGGATACGACGACGCGCCGAAGGGGTGCTCACAGAACGGCGGATAAGTTTCGCACAATGGCGGAATTCCAACGTTTCGCACATGTGGAGTGCAGAATACGCAGTAACGAAGCAAATAAAAAAGTATTGCTTCAATGTTTGTTGGGCGGGTTCGGCAGTGTTTTTCCGCAGTGTCCGATGGTCTCACATGCTTAGCCGGCGAGCGCCCTGTTGTTGATGATGAGCAGGCGCGAGTAGCTGAAACACTCAAGAAACTCCATCGAGGCGATATGGACATCATTGCCTACGAGGATGAGCACAAGTTTGATGGGGACGGGGACGAGCCGGCGTAGCATCAGTTCGCTTGAACTCACATATTCATGTATATATGTGTATATAAGTGTATATTTTTACCTAGAACTTATGGAAGACCAAAGGAACCGTCTCAATGCGGCTTGTTTAGATTCTACCGCCGCGTTTCGGTATCATTCCGTCACTTCATCTGTTGGTAAGGATTTCGGCCTCCACAGATACGGAGTCACGTTCCTTAGATCGTCTATAACTATCCGAGGTCGCAGTTCGGGCCGGCACCGCGTTCCTGGATTCCGGTCGAACCGATCGGCGGCATCGCATAGTGCGAGGCACAGTTCCTCGACGGATATGACGAGGCTGTACTCCGCGTTTTCCTCATCGTCGTTTTCCCACGTCTTGCCGAGTTTCGAACTCAGCCCGACGCGCAGGGAGAATGAAACATGTTCAAGATTGACGTTCCCCTTTGCCGGCTTTCCTTGCTTATCCAACTCGTACAGGTGCTTGGATTCCATGTCGGCGTCACCGTTGTGGAGCAGTTCGCAGCGTAATTTGTAACATGCATGTGCGTCAAAGGACGGCATCAGGGCTCCGTCTATCTCCGAACCGAAGCTGTATCCGCAATATCTTCGATACCATTCCTTGTATCTTTTCCCTACCTTTTCCTCCGGAAAAGCGATCTGCCCATAAGCGTCCGGGATGGTGAGAGCAAGTACCAGGGCGGCACCATAGCATTCCGCCCGCAGCGCCTTCCTCACTTCATCGGCAAGGCCTATCTCCATGGGATTCGTCATCTGCGGCGCAAGTCTTCTATTCCCTGTCGGCATCATGCCCCCAACCTCGTTGTTCTCTCGGCCGACTCGATGCGGCTTATTTAGATTCTACCGCCGCATATACGGAATCGCCCCGGTCGCTCTTTGTGCAAGTGTCCCCTAGGGCCCGAAGTTTTGCGCACTTTGGTCTTCACCCCCCTTATCATTGTACGCATCACAGTAATAGGGGCTGCATGGCTATCTTAAAAGACGCCCGCAGCCCCCTGCACCAAAATGGTAGTCCTATCGATATGAATCCATTCCGATTATCGGCATTAGAACATCGGAACATATTCGCGGCGGAAATCAGAGCTTTTTAAGGATTCGGCCTAGTTTGTTAATGGCTCGTTTGACGAGGTTCATCATACGCTTCTTGAAAGGGATACTAACGCGCCAGTACTTACGTTCGAGGGGTTTCATGTGTTTGTTGAACACGGTGAAATCCCCGGCTTTGACGGCCTCACGGAATGCTACAAAGCTCTCATTTTTCAAAATGGTGCGCATTGCGTAAACCCGTTGACGCCGTTCAGGAATTCCATCAAGGGACGGCTTAATACGTTTGGTAGGCGTCCATTCGCCACGCTGTTGATGGATGTACAGACGCTCAGCTAGACCTTGGCGACGATGGCGGAATCCGCTGGACTGTGATTGATAGACTTCCGTGGCATCCGAATCATGCAGGACGAGTTCATTCCTATACCGGTTAAACAAATCCTGAATGGCTTGATTCCGAATGATGATAACATTGCAACCTTTGTCATCCGACACATATTTGGGAATCCATGCATCTCCGAAAGTCGCGTCAGCGGTCTCGGCAAGCACATCATCGCAGTAATCACACGCATTGTATTTGAAATAGCCGAGTCCCCAGTTTGCAGTAGACAATTCGGCAATGCGCTTGACGATAGGCTCATCCTTATCCGTGCGACGCACCTCAATTGCATAATCCGAGGCACGTGTACCGGAAGTCTTGTGCCGGAAGTCCACACGTGCAATCTTGTCAAGAGGCACGCCTGACTCCCATGCTTCGGCTTGTCCAAAGAAATCAGATTTCAAATGTCCGCATATCAAGCCGATGCAATAGGGGATGCGCTTCATCAGCACAGGATCCTCACGACGTAAAAGCCGAACGGCCTTAACAAAGCACGGAAGGCCGATAAATAGGTAACGCCCTTCGTGCTCACGTACCTGTTTAATGGCCTCGCTGAGTTCAATAGGATAATACTTCGCTTTTGCACCCGCTTTGATCTCATCGACAGTACGGGAGATCTGGATAGTATACATATTCTTAGGATCAGGACCATCTTTGGCATGAATGACCGCATCTACAAGCCCATCCTGAAGCATTTTAGCAGCCAGCCAACTGATCATGCCACCGGAAGTGCCCCGGGAACGCCAACCGTCCACAGACACATATCCGGCATAAGCACTCAGGTAATAACCTAGATGCTGGTCATACTTAACGCCGGACTGTTTGCTAAACAGCTCCTCCCCGAGCTGGTTCTCGTCTACCGAGGACGCGAATGGGCAAACACGCTCCGCCGCAATCCAATCACGAGGCTCACCGACAACACTAGCTCGATAGCAGCCATCTGCATTTTTTGCAATGCGAAACGCTGGATCTATTACCGCACACGAACCACATCCTATGCAGTATGTAGCCGTGCCTCCAATCGCATCCTCGTCAGGAGACGCTATCACACGTTCGATGGTATGGAGCTCATCATCTTTGACTCCGTTCATTTATCAACCTTTCTCTTCGACATGCCAGTAATGAAAAAAGTGGTAGATAGTACTTAATTATCACAATTCTGGCGATGAACTGTTATGAAACATAGAAATGAACCTTGTACTGTATTTCAGAATACACTATCTGACGATAGTAAGAATATCCTGAACAGGATATCGTTTAGAAATACATGTATGTGTTTCATCAGGAAAATGTCCAGCAGCAATATACATAATCAAGAACTCGTTTTCAGGAACTCCGATTAAATTACGCGTCTGTTGATCAATCTGTTTTGAGAACATAGTGTTTAAAGGACACGCAGCAATCTTATTAGCTTCCATAGCCATTAGTAAGGCCATGGAGAAAAGACCGCCGTCAACAAAACCTTCATTGTGTTCGCTTATCGAAAGAAAAGCTTCATTGTCTGCTGTGATCAAGAACAAAGCCGGGGGAACCTTATACCCATTAAAGCCTCCTTGTAGCTTCAACGCTTTCTCAATTACAGATTTATTCGTAATCGCGTACACACGAACCGGCTGACGGTTACAAACCGACGGTGCTTTCGTAGCTACTTCAATCACATGTTGAATCTCGGTTTCGGTAAGAGGGCTATCAGAAAATTCGCGTACAGACCTACGGTTTAGGAACAGGTCCTCAAAGGGAATGGTGGCATTTCCATCTTTCAATGAGGCTTTAACCGGAACACTTCCACCGTTAGCGGAAGCAGATGCAGAAGCATCATCCCAGATGTCCGAGGGAAAAAGCGCAATCATATCATCTATGTGATAACCAGCATTTTCATGCTTATAGCGGTATTCCTGCAATGCTGCCACAGCACTCTGATAAGCCGCACATTCCGGATAGTCAGAATCACATCGTTTCAGATCTTCTAAGGCTGAGGAAAGATTCATTAAAGCTGACTTTCCAAATCCATAGCGGAAATTACTATGGCTTAATCCTTTTTCGATTTGATGACTATAGAACGTTACCTTGGCGATGCAGTGATTTACATTATTATTGCTATCATTCGTAATGGCATTATAGAAACGTTTCAGTTGATAAAGCGATTCATGTTTTAAATGCAGCCACTGTTTTCTTTCCAACAAAAAAACTGGAGTTAACTTTTTTACTTCATCTTTGATATTCATTAGAACATCCTTTCTATTCAATTCAGAGTATATGCCCATATTGTCAGCAAATTGAAATCCGGACCCTATACAATGCTGTTCAACCAACATTCGTTAATCACACTATAAAAAAGGAAGCGAGCCAGTTTTAAATTAAGGAATATGCATTCATAGAATATGATCCACAAAGACATGTACTATTTTCTCTTGAAAATCGAACGAACTCTGTCAACAACAATATGAATATTTGATCGCTCAAAAAGAACATGGAACAGCATTACCAACAGAACCGCCAACACAAGATTACAGAAAGCATAACCAACCCAAGTCATCAAAGTGTTCGGATGGAACGGAAGGCAGAGCCATGAAGCGGCACATATCAGGACAATGACCACCAGCGTCTCCACCATTCGCCGTAATGAAGGGAGAATCGGAAGATGCGTAACATTCTTCGGAATGAAGAAAAGCAAATCAACACATCTATAGAAATTAGACAAGCAAGAGGCAACCAAAACACCCGTAAGACCAAATGAATAGCCGAGGACAACACCTCCAACAACCAGGATACCCGCCTGAATGGTGCTCTGAATCCGCGTCTCCTTGTAGAGACCAGCTGCAATCACTAGCATTCCTTGAGGTGTCTTTAGATTATAAAAAACCCCATTGAGGACAAACAATACGGCAAAAATAATATTCACGTACTGAACATCATTAACACCTTTTGTATACACCTGAATGAATGGAAGAATCGTTGCCATCGTAACACCGTATACTATGCTCATCGCCATATAATATAGGTATTCAAAGTCTTTATATGCTTTGCTGAACGCTTTCATGTCTTTCTTTACTAAGAGCTCTCCGAACCCAGCAGATACTCCAGTAGAAAACACCGACATTACACCATTGATTCCAGCGAGCACCATATTATAGACGGAATAAACACTGACCATCTTAAGTGTAGAGAATAACGTAGTCAATACAGCGGGAGAAGCATTTTGTACAGTCTGCACAACCTGCAGGTACAACGCACTCCAACGCTTATCCATGGCAGAATTATCTGGTGCTACTTTATAATCAATAAACTTATAGTGTATCTTTATATAAATATATAAGATCAGACTTCTAGCAAATATGGAAATAAGGGCGACGATCCGAAGGAGTAATATGTCAACTCTCAAAGTCGATAGAATAACGACAATGAGAGTATTAAGGATTGTATAAACGATTGATGCCGTGGAGATCACATAAGTTTTTTGATCCGCTGTCAATAAAGCTCTATATTTTGCCAGAGTAAAAAATTCAAGAGCACCATTTACGCCAAGTACAAGGACTAGACAAAAAACAGTTCCCTTATCCAGTACCTCTGTATGCGTTATCCAAGGATATACAAATGCAAGCAGAAAAACAAGACCGACAAAGATGAAGCCAGACTTAACATAAAAATTTCGCGCAGCAACTACAACACGATTGATTTGGTTATAATTATGCTCAGCTATTGGTTTATATAATGAATAAACAGCGGCACTTGACAACCCAGCCTCTACAAGATTAAAGTAAACAATGAACTGATTGATGGATGAGATAAGACCATTAATATCTGACCCATAAGCGACTAAAAGAAAACGGGGTGTAATAAACCCTGCTACCATAGTTACTATCTGAAGAAGCGCAGTTGATATCGCATTGAGAACGAATTTGCTTGTCCTTCCCAAGGTGCTCACCCCCTTATTTAAGCTTGATTCCGGCAAAAGTTGCGAATGCGTAGATGATATCCTTACAATTCACCTGATGCATGCGACATAACGAATACATGGAGGCTGCAGCTTTTCTTCTGTCAATATGTTCATTGGCAATCCTCAGATAAATGCCTTGAAAATGTCTCCTGACCAGAGCAATCATCTCAACCTTATCATCTTGGCCACATATATGTTCTACGAGCCTCAGCAAAAGATGCTCTTGTCTCTCAAAGCGTTCCATCTGGGCTTGCTCATCATGTAGCTTGAAATTTGAGTGACTGGCAGAATGCAAGATATATGTATACAAAACTCTATTAATATAACCGTAACGATACTTATACGCCATAGGAAGAAGAAGCTGATAATTTTGCCCGGCTCGACTCTCATCAATATGCAGCTCAGGGTAACACTTTTTGAAAGTAGAAGTTCTAATAATATATATACCTGGACAGAACTGCACATTATTACTGACAAGTAAATCACGGAATAGATTATCATTTTCCGCAGGTATTCTTTTTAGAACACCTAAATCATTGCCACTCTCATCCACATGTATCGCCCACGCGATACCAAGATCGATACTCGGGTTTTTTTCCATGAAGTCAACTTTGACTGACAGATTATCGGAGCATAGAGTATCATCAGAGTCAGGCCAGATAAAGTACTTTCCCTTCATGTATGGGAAACCGGTATTAAGGGCAGCAGCCTGTCCGCCATTCTCTTTTACAAGATAAACGAATCGATGACCTTTTTCTTCAAAAATCTTCTTGTATTGTAGTGCAATTTCCTCTGTATCATCAGTTGAACCATCATTTATGAAAATCAGTTCATAGTTGGAGTATTCCTGATCTAACACAGATTCGAAGAAAGGAACAAGATACTTAGAGGCGTTAAAAGCCGGAGTAATAATACTAACAAGTGGTTCCATTTTTCTGCAACGCTTTCTTAAATTTGAAAGTCTGAAATATAGCTATACAAATACCGAGCACCACAAGTTGACACGAATAGTAGATTGTATTGCCGGTCAAGCTATACACGGCTATGAGAATAATCCAGTATACTGCAGTAAGGAGAATAACAGGTTCCAAGCCTTGGCTGTCTTTCCAACTCAAAAAACTACGAACTAGACCAAAGGTAAGCGTGGCAAGCAAGGCAACGAATAGCAAAAGACCAGCAATACCAAGCTCAGCAAGAAGCTGTAAATAAACGTTATGGGCTTGATAGCTCCAACGCAACCCATAATAACGGAAACCTTGAGCATTTATATACGCATTAAATGAAAGGAAGCCTCTGCCGATAAGCGGAGATGCCTCAAACATCTGCATGGCATATGCCCAAAAAACCTGTCTACCGCTCAAGGGATCGCCGTTATCTGCAAACAATCTGTCAAACACAAGAGACACTTGAGGAATAAGCGAATCAGCTATTGTTAATGACACAACGAGTACAAAGGATAGACCAAGAGCAATTGAAATCTTATGCTTCTTGGAGAAGAACAACGCAAATACGATAAGTCCCATCACTGGAATAAGAAACAAAGTCCTTTTACCTGTCATCATTAAAGCAGCAAAGACACCAACGATTTGGAACAATCTAGCTAAGGTAAATCCACTGACGAAAAGCTTTGCAAATAGCACGCCTAATCCCATGTTGCATAGGAACGCTGCATAACCTTTTTCATAAGCTAATCCCGAAATAGCGCCACCAGTGTTAACCATAACCGCAGATCGGCTACTTCCATGATCAAGAAAACCAAAGAATAAGGAAAACAGATTGGGAGCCAATAACTCTAGATACATCGAAAAGATAAATATCCAGAACAGAAATTCAAACTGCCTGATAAGACAACTAAATAAATTACTATCGAATTCAAAAAGCGTCATAGAAAAGATGGCAAGGACGTAAGGAAAATACTTACTATAAGTTAAGCGATCACCTGTGTAGAGAAAGCTTATGCAGATAAGCAAGAAAAAAGCTACGTAGACTTTCTCTACGACAGAGGATAAACCTGACTTCCTTTTCGACATCAATGCGAAACAGAAAATAGCAGCCGTAAGCACAATGGCTAACTGTCTCGTGATGAATATTAGCTTATTATCAGTAGAAAAAACTAATATAAGCAATATGCATGGAATGAAATAATCTTCAATTGGAGTTGTTCTCAGCCAGATTCTTAACTTATATATCAGACTATTCATTGGAACAAATTCCCCGGAGATAATCTAAGGCAGACTCTCTCTCGCTAGAAAGTACGGATTGAGCATGCTCAAAATCACGAACAATATCAAGATTACAATCATCCAAAGTCTCGATAATCGAATCTGTGAGACCAGTTAGTTTAAGTAAATTCTCTGCTCTATCGTTCTTCTTGAAATCTTTCTGTTTTGTCTCTACATATAGCTTACGATTAAAGATTACAGAAAAAGCCGTACCATGGAAAGAATTAGTCACAACGTAATCGGCATGCTTGAATAGACCAAGGAATTCTTCAACGGAAGTGCTAAGATTACCTTCAAAATCTGGATTCTTGACTTTGTCAATCAAGTCCTGACCAATATTAATGACCTTTTTTCCTGTTTTTTTTGCAAGTTTTCTAGCAAAATCATCAATAATATTTGACTTATTCAAACGATAGATAAGAATGTAATTATCAATACCAGGATCTTTCGCGAGTTTCGACCATTCAGCGGCATTTAAAAGGAAAACCGGATCGACATGTAATGCGCAATCTCTTCCCGTCAATTCACGAACGATACGGCGTCCGGATTCTTCTCGGACTGAGAGATGATTAAATCTATTAAGCAACCTCGTGTACTCACTCTGGTACTCTTGAGGAATTTCACTAATCCCAAAAGATGCTGCATAAGAATTTATTTTCCTAGTATCTTCTACAAACGAAAGATAATAATTCTTATCAAAATCTGAACAAGCATAGTTAAAAACTTGATCACTTCCAGTGATGAATACATCATAGCGTTGATTTGCTGTGGCGATTGACTTTGAATCATACGCAACAGGACTTAATTTAGTATGCCCAGCAATCATAGAGCGGAAACTATTCATCTTCTTCCAAGATGGAATAAGATTAATAAACCCTCTGATATTCTGCTTAAATGTCTTCTGCTTGAAACCACCAATCAGTTTATACAGTTTTTCCATATGTTCACACCGGTAATCAATTACCTCGGTATCAAAACCGAGGTCAGATATGGCCCTCTGCAGTGCGTAAGTCTGCAGTGCAGCACCGTAGTTGATGGCACGGTGAAACGTGATGACACCAATTTTCATTTCAGATACCCTTTCAGCTGGAAACATAAAAATAGGAGAGAAAGAATGATATGTTCTTCCTTCAAAAACGTTCTATATATAAGCTTATCCAAGGCAGAATTCGGCTTAAATAATGCTAAACAACCTCGTAAATCCTGATTTGAGACAACTGCTCTGAAAAACGACAAACGTCCGCTATACAACGGTGCACTACGCAAAGCAAAACGGAGCGAGGCAAACAGCCTCGATGCGTTTCTTGATGAGAAACAGAACTCATCCAGCGTTTCCGAAAATTCACACTCAATTATTTTATACATCGAAACAAGCTTGTCAATAACATGTACATCAATACATTTTGAATACGAAGATTCGCTTATATGGTATTCATAATAACTATCCGGAAGGAAAGATACTGTATTGGACAATGCAAGTGCTCTTAGCTTGAATACAAGATCTTCGGAATAAACAGTCCTTTCCGAAGGGAATTCTATGCCATATTTTCTTAGCAGGGATAACCTAAATATGCCATCCCAGACCGCAACACAGCACGAACCAACATTCCCCGCAGAAGAAGCTATAAGATTGGCCATATGTTGTCGAATAGCAGCATCGTCTTGGAGTACTTCTCTATTGTTTGGATGCTCTTCTACCACTTTCCCGTCTTTAATGTCTCTATACCCCGAAAAAACAAGATCTGCGTCGAATTCTTTAGCTGAATCAATCAACGCCCTGTACATCTCAACATTACATGTATCATCAGCATCAACAAAAGCTATGTATTCCCCTGTTGCATGCGACATGCCAAAATTCCGAGCAATGCCTTGACCGGCATTCTTTTTTGTATAAACGGAAATCCGTTCATCTTCCTCGGCTAACCTGCGACAAATAGCTAAAGAATCGTCCGTAGATCCATCATCAACCACAATTATTTCCAAATCAGTTAACGATTGATCCATGACCGACAGAACACATTCTTCGATTGTCGACGAGGCATTATAACAGGGTATGACAACTGAAAGGATAGGCATATTATTAATCTCCTATGCCTTTCAACATTCCATAAAATGTTTTTTCACCATCATGCTCGACAGGAAAATCTTGTTTCCATGTAAGCTTGAACAAGGAGGTCTCCTTACCTATTTTTCCCCAGAGTCGTTCGTCATATGGCTTGCCCAATACTTTGAACAATTCATCGCAATTGGGGTTATTGGAAGGAATCGCCGCGAATGCTTCCTTCATTGCCGTATCATGCCGTATCGCCAATGTAATCAGGTAATCGACGAACAGATAATCCACCATGGAATCATTGGTACGCCAGTATTCCAGAACAAAATCACGAATAGCGGCGAATACCCAACGTTTATCGGAATGGCACGCAAAAGAGTAGTTCGCGAAATAGCCCTGAGCCACAGAGGCATGGAAATAATCCGGCCGCTTGATCGACCACAGGGAAGAAGCAAACGCGACATCCTCCAAGGAACCGGTGCAGAAGAACGTGGAATCCAGCCACAGCCCACCGTATTGCGACAGCAGCATGAAACGAAGCAGATCCGAAAGATGGGTCCGCGTGATGATGCCGGCCTTCTGCTTCTCCTTCACCCACTGGGGGATGTGCACGTAGCGTTCGTAGTTCTCATCGGTGATGATGATGACCTCGCGGCCACCGGCGTTCCGCTTGATGGATTCCACGCACCATTTGACGATTTCGGGAGCCTGATCGAGGCCCTGCCACCAGCACGTCCAGATCTTGCCTTCAAGAGCGGGGTCGCTCGCCTGCATGGGAGCATGGAAGTCATACTCATCGGCGAAGCGGCCATAACGCTGCTCGAAGTACTTCATGAGAATCTCATGCTTGTGTACCAGACGGTTGCGCACCGCCGGCGGTTCTTTGAATCCGTTGCGATTCATCATCTGGATGTCCACCTTCGCCATGAAGGTCTCCAACGCCTCCGGCCATGACGTCAGCCGGGCGATCTCCGCCGTGGAACGGCACTCCTCACCGATACGATGGACGATTCGTTTGATACTTGAATGACCTGCGACCATATTTTCTTGCTCTCCTCTGCTTCCACGCGTCTATCAGACGGCCCGTGTCAACTTACCTATTCCCGGCAACGCCGGAAACCACGGACATGCCGTCGGCATTGCGAATGCCTCGGTAGACATCCTCCAGCTGCCGCACATACATATCCTGTCGGCACCGTTCCTCGACATAGCGGCCGCAGGACTCCTGCATGGAGGCGTAGCGTCCGGCGTCCACCTGTGCCGCCTTGGTCAATGTCCGGGCCAGATCGTCCTGGTTCCCGCTTTCGAATTTGAAGCCAGTTTCGCCTTCCACCACGAGTTCGGGGATGCCTCCGATGTTCGCGCCGATCACCGGGGTCTGCGCTGCCAAGGATTCCAAGCCGGAGTACGGCATGTTCTCACGCCATTCGGAGCATAGAACAGAGAAGCGGGCGTTGCCGACTTCGCGCTGGAGATTTTCGCCGGTTTTGTAGCCGAGGAGTTTAATGCGATTTTCGGCTTCGGAGCCGGCAGATTTGATGAGCATTTCGATGGTTTGGCGTTCTGGGCCGTCGCCGACGATGTGGAGGGTCCAATTGGAGGGGAGACAGTTAGCTACAAGGTGACCACCCTCAGTCTCGCTTTGCTCGACAGCTCCCGCCAGCGGGAGCAGACCTGCGGCCTGAAGGAAAGCCTTGACCAAGGTAAGGATGCCCTTTTCCTTGGAGAGACGACCGAAGAACAGAAAATACGGGTCCACGGTGTTGAATTTGTCCGTATTCGTTACTTTATGAGCCATATCCATCTGGCTGGTGGTCAGGAAGTTCTGCATGGCCACGGTACGGCCCGCATAGCCGCCCTCGTCGAGCTTGCTCTTCATGAACTCGCTCGGCGCGATGATCTTGTCGATCTTGTCGTAGCTGTGATGGTGTTTCAGGAACTCCGCCTCCAGGAACGCGAGTCCGCTTTTGGCTTTGGAACCCTTCACGCAAGTCTTCTTCACAGCATGGATGAAACGTCGATCAAGGCAGTCGTCGCACACCTTGCCGTTGCCGTCCACCATGGTGTATGCAGGGCACAGCAGAATGTAGTCATGTGCGGTGTACACCACTGGCACACGATGCTTCTTCAGGTACGGCGCATCCAGAATCGACAGTGTCAGCTGACGGTGCACGTTGTTCATGTGGATCACATCCGGCTGGAACTCCTCCAGCAGCGCCTCAAACTTGCGCTTGGATTCCAACGAATAGATCAGCGTTGCCGCTTCCTTTGCCTGTTGGAATGCGGAAATTTTACCGACGTAGTCTTTTTCAGATACGAAATACTTGCTCCAATAGCTTGGCTCGTTGTTCGGGTGCTGCATGGAGAAGAAGGCAACTTCGTGGCCTAATGATTTCAGGCCTTCGGCGAGTGCGAAAAAGTAGGTTTCGGCACCGCCTTTGCGGTAGAAGTATTTATTGACTAGGAGGATTTTCATTGGGAAGCCTCCTGATGGTCGTGGTGGGCTCTCCCCCACCCGGCTCCGCCGGGAGCCCCCTCGTCAGAGGGGTCTTTTCCTTGGTACAACGCCAAGGTCTGGTCCACTACTTTGTCCCAATTGTATTTTTGAGTGATGTAGTTGGCGGCGGTCGCTTGTAGCTGCGCCACGCGGGAAGGGTCAGTGAGCAAGTTGCTCAGTTTGGCAGTGAGATCTGCAACATCACCCTTGCGGAAGGTAACGGCGTGGTCTTCTACTACCTCGGCGCATTCGGGGATGTCGGAAGTAAGGCAACAATTGCCATAGCTCATGGCTTCCAGCAGACTCATAGGCATGCCTTCGAGATCACTAGGCAACACATAGATATAAGCATTGCTGTACAACTCCGCAAGTTCCTGACCCTCGATAAAACCAGTCAACACGATGCGAGGATCGGTAGCCGCAGCAGATTGAATCTGTTCATAGTATTCAGCGGAATCGGAAGATCCGCCGGCGATGACCAGCTTCTTATCAGTATCCAATTGCTTGAATGCCTCGATAAGATAATGCACGCCTTTTTCCGGCACGATACGGCCTAGAAACAGCACATACCCGTCTTTCACCAAACCATATTTCCGAGTAATCTCATTGGCTGGAACAGACTCATTGCGTTCAATGCCATTGGGAATGAATCGCACATCACGCCCATAGGTGTCTTTGAAATAGCGCTGCACGTTGCGGCTCAGCACAATCACTTCATCGGCACAGGTAGCGGCGGTACGCTCCCCTAATTTCAGATACGTAGAGGCGAATTTACCCCATTTGGCGCGCTGCCAATCTAGACCATGAATCGTGGCCACTGTACGAATACCGAACCAGTGCGCAAAACGCAACGGCACGCACGGCCCTTCCGCGTGGTAATGAATCACATCAGGGCGGGCCATAATAGCCTTTACTGTGGCAAAGAATGACGAGGTGAGCGCGGCCAGACCTTTTGCATCGATAGTGGTGACAGGTATTACCTTCACTCCGCGATACATGAACGGCTTGCTATTCTGGTTCGACGCATTATCGAACACCGCACCGGCAACATTATGGCCTTTGCGGTTAAACGCTATGACCTGTTCTCCGCGTGCAGCCATACGTGTAGCCAGTTCGTCCACAACAATCTCGATGCCACCTTCGCGAGACGGAATGCGTTTGTGGCCGATGAACGCGATCCTCATGGCCTCAGTCCTTCTTCATTTTCTCGCTCTTTTTGTGCTGGATTTGGCGCTTCCTGCCGTTGTCGTCGGACTCGTCGCCGTAGTAGTAATAGCCACCCTTCTGGGGCTTCTCCATCTCGCCGTAATTCATGACCAAGCCCACGGGATCGATGCTCAGTGTGCTCAGTTCGCGCCCGGTCTGCCGGAGCAGTTTCTTTTCCGTCACTCCCAAGCCGGCCACCAGCAGCAGTTCCGGCCCTTCCTTAGCGAACACAGCAGCATCATTGGCCACCTGCATAGGGGCGGTATCGATAATCACATAATCATAGGCCTCGGCGACCTGCTCAACCAGTGCCTTCATAGCGCGGGAATTCAGCAGAATGCTGGGGTTCATGGTTTGTTTTCCAGCAGGAAGCACGTGGAAGTTCGGCTTCCAGTAGCGTTGAATCGCATCATGCGACGATACACGGTTGGTAATCAGATGGGTCAAGCCCACTGCGCCCTCAATGCCTAGGGCCTTGCTCACCGAGGGGTTGCGCACATCGGCGTCGATCAGCAGTACCTTGCTGCCGTTTTCGGCAAATGCAGTCGCCAGGTTCACGCTCAGCGTGGTCTTGCCTTCGGACGGGCCGGTGGAAGTCACCACAATTACATTGGATAACGGCTCATCGGGCAGCACGAACATCACATTGGTGCGCAGGCGTCGAATCTCTTCTGCCTCGCGGGAGGCCGGGCGGGAGATAATCACCGGCGACGTACCGGCATAAGCCTCATTGCGGCTCAGCGACCCCAGTACGGGGGCATCGATAACAGCGGTAACATCAGAATCGCGGCGAACACGGGTGTCCAGCAAATCCTTGATAAGGGCAACCACGATGCCGAGAACAATGCCGGACACAAGGCCTATCGCGATATTCAGCTTGACGTTGGGTGAGCTGGGGGAAACCGGAGCGTACGCCTGCTGCACCACAGTTAGGTTGACGGGAGAGATGATCTTATCGCCCTCATCGCTGTAAATCGTGGAAGTAATCTGTTTTCTCAGGTTTTCAGCAACCGAATTGGCAATGCTGGACGCCTGCTTCGGGTCTGGATCATTAACCGAAATATCCACCAGCATGGTGCCATCCGGGTTGGAAGCGGTAACGCTCGCAGCCAATTCCTTTACCGTGGTGTCAAGACCCAGATTGTCAATAACCGGCTGCAATACGGACTCGGTTTTTACTAATTGCGGATACGTTTGAATCTGGCTATTGATGTAATTGGCGCCAGAGCTCAGCTCGCCTGCATTGCTGGATGCGCCCGCTGCAGCCGCTGAACTGCGATAAGTGGCCAAGAGTTCGGAAGTTGCGGTGTATTGCGGAGTGCGGGTAAAGGTGTACGCGCAGATTGCCACCATCACAATAACCAGCGTGACCACTGCGGTAATCACATGCTTTCTTACCGCATTGAATAAATCGAGAATGGTGACTCCATTACCATCCTGCACCTGTCCAGCTTCATCCACAGCTATGCTCCGTTCTTCCTTATTCACGGTTCCACCTTAATGTATAGGGGTTGCCCCTTTAATCAACCAAGGGGGTCTGTCTCAAAATCATTTCATTTTCATTGGCCGCGGGACTGTCCAGCACATGCACCGTGGTCTCGAAACTTTCCCCCGGCCGCAATGTCACGGTTTTCACACCCACCGTCAGTCCATCGTGCACAGCGAACTGATCGAAATCCTGGGTCCAATCCACAATGCGCCCTTCATTGGGGGCGTAGACGTACAGCACCGTTTCGATCTCCCCTGTACGGGGGTTGCCGTTATGGTCATAGCCGCGCAATAGATCCGGAGCGGCATTCACCTTGGCGGCATCAGCCGTATTCGTCAGTTTGATGTGAATGGTGTATTGCTTGGCGCCACTGGGATAGGTTTTGTCATATGTACTGGTCACTTCACGCTTCAGGTACCAGTCCATCTTGCCCATAGTGGCGTCGTTGAAGTACACGCCAGTAAACGGATGAGCCGGGTTCGACTGCAATTCGCCGGCGATGGTCGTACCCGAGATACGCCGCTGCTCATCTTCATGAGCACTCCATACATACAGATGGCCGTCGGATACGGACTTCTGGAACGTTTGCACCAGCTGCTGATTCTTGCCGTCCACATTCTTGAGCACATGAGCGAAGATCTCACTGGCCGCCATCGTAAAGAAGTCGGTTTGCTCCGCCTGTGTATCGGTATCAATATAAATCTGGTTCAGAATTCGCTGCTCGGTATTGTCGCCGCTCATCACCGTGCCGTCGGAGAGCGTCACGGGGCCGGCAACCTTCAATAACCGCTGCAGGAACACTGGGTCCACGCTGATGACGCCATCCACATCGTCATGACCGGCTCGATGCCAGATCTGACTCGCGATATCAGCGACGCGGGGGAAATCGGGAGTGAAATTGATGTCCGGGTAGTCCGTGGCCATCTTGGTGGAGAAAAGATTGCGTTCTTCCGCCGTCAGTACGCTCGCGGCTTCATCCTGGCTGAACAGGCCATCCCGAGGCGGATCGCCGAACGTGCTCATGCTGATTTTGCCTGCATCGACGGTGAGCGTGGCCCACGCAGTTGGAATGCCTCCCGTGGCACGCAGCTCAGCATTGTTCTGTGCCAGCACCAGGTAGGTTCGCGGGCCTCTGCCGCTAGCACCTCCATCGCTGGCATCCAAGTCGAACATCTTGGGCAGCACATCCGCCAGCCGACTGGCCGTATCCGTCAGGCTGGCAAGCTCCTTGAACTTGCTACGCCCCTGCTGCACCGCCTCGGTAATCTGCGGAATATGCGTATCGCCAATCTTGCCCATGTCTACGCTGGCATCCGCCACTACTCCATTGGCGGCGGCAAGATCCTGAGCCACGCTGGCCATATCCCCCAGCTGAATCGTGCCGTCTTTGATACCGATGCTGTTGAAATCCAAGGCCTGTGCCGCCTTGGCAAGCTTCGGCAATGCGTTGTTCGACACGTCTTCCAAAATGTGCACCATGTCTCGCGCGGCCTTCACGTCAGAACCGTAATAGGGCACCAATGTGGCCAGTTTCCATACCGGCTGCTTGGTCTGCGCATACGTAGCGTCGATATGCTGGGAGAATGCTTCAATGCTGGCTTGCGCTTTGTCGGTGTCGCCGGCTTGAACTTGTGATTGGATGCGGCTTGCGGCCTGAATCGCTGCTTCCACTTCATTTTTCGCTTTGAGCGCGGAAAGGCCGAGCCACGCCGCGAGCGCTGCAATAATCAACAGCAGTGCGCCGATTACAATCAGCACCATCCGAATGCGCTTTTTGCGCTTGATCCGCCTGATATGTTCATGGCTCATACGCCGGCGGTGCTTACGCCGTTCTGCCGCTCGAGCGTCTTCAGCAAGTACCTCGGGGTCAACATACGGCTGTATCACTTGGCGATCATCCGCGTTTTTCGACCGCTCGGAGGGTGCCGGCGGCTGAGGTATTTCTGGTATGTTCGAATCAGTCATAGATATATCGACTTATCTTTCTGTAATCACGTTCAAGGGCGGTGCGGCAAGGGCGCGGCAAAACTGTGACAGCGAAACGGGAAGGAATCAGTACGCTCCCTTATGGCTCAGCACTGCACCCACCGTGCGGAACAGCAGCACGATGTCTCCCATAATCGACCAGTTCTGCACGTAAGCCACATCAAGAGCCTCGCTTTCCTCGGCGGACAGATCGCGGCCCCACTACGGACATATCCCCCATCCATACGTTGAGGAACTGGGGCAACTCGTCAATGGAGAAGCGGCGAATGAAATGCCCCACCTTGGTGATGCGTGGGTCGTTCTTCATCTTGAAGATGAAGCGATCGGTCTGGCCGGTTTCTTTTGCGAGCTCCTTCTTGAGCGCGTCGGCGTTCACCACCATCGAACGGAACTTGTACATCTGGAACGGCTTGCCGCGCAGGCCCATACGGGTCTGCTTGTAGAACACCGGTCCGCCGTCCGTGACTTTGATGGCGATCGCCACCGGGATGGTGATAATCGACGAACAGATGATCGCCAGTGAAGAAATCACCAAATCAAACAAGCGTTTGGTCAAACGGCGGGCTGGCGTGTATTGCGCAAGACGCTGCGTGATAATCGTGGTGCCCTGTATGGATCGAACCTGAATCTCATGGTTAGAAGTGTCAGCGGCGGAAGCCAGCATGGCAATCTCCAGACCGAACGATTCCATGCGCACGGAGAAGATATCGTAATTATCCGAATAGCGACGCAGCTCGTCAGCCACCATAACGGTCTGCGCGTTCATGTCAATAATCTGTTCAGCAAGATTATGATCGCTGTACTCGAGTACGGGCAGCTGGCAGCCCTCGTTCTTTTGCATCTCCTCACGGAGTGCCTCATGGTCGGTGCTCTGTTCAATCAATCCGGTATCAGGATTGAGATGAATCGGGCATACTGCCACCGGGCGGTAGTTGAGTTGCCGACGCTGACCGAGGAATTGTAGCGTGCGACCAATGCCGTGCGGGGAACCGATGATCACCGTGCCATAAGCGTAGGCGCCCTTGCGACGACTACGCGTAATGAATGCACGGCTGACAATGCGTTCCACCATGGTGAGCAACCATCCGGCAATCACCACCAAGCAGAGCGACGTGAGGGTCAGACCCAGATTGAAGAAATAGTTGAACGCGCACTGCACCACCCAGCACACGACCATGCCTTTGACCAGCAGCACATTGAGCTGGTAACCGTCACCCATAACATGGCGGTGATAAATGCCGGCAACATAGAGCGACCACACCCAGAAGCAGGCCACAATAATAAGGTAAACGGTGGAGTCAATCGTGAAATTGAATCTGCTCGAATAGAGCGGCGTTGCCTCATGGCGCAGATTGAGCACCGTAGCTCCGGCGATGATGTACATGGCGGCGTCGATAAGCATGAGGGCGAGATTGACGAAGAATCGCCAGTACAGCACGTGGCTGAGCTGCTTTTGGCGGATATCTCTGAGCTGAGCGGTGGTCCGGTCACCGCTATTGGCCTGTCTGCTGCGTGTAGACGGCTGACCGTTACTGCTCAGATACGACACCTCAGACACCAGTCCTTCCTTTTCGACCGTACACTGCAGGTCTCGCGGCTCTCACTTCTCTGGATTCCCCTGTGTACGGGTGTATACGGGGTTACCCCTTCAACATGGTACAGACATCACGGCGGATTCTAGTGGTGGTTGCAACACCTGAGGTTTGAGCGGCCTTCCATGGTCA
>OHNY01000176.1_pt1 | contig 18658 bp, 9 predicted proteins | sample 1569671 | NCBI WGS metagenome assembly OHNY01 (sample SAMEA3879523, study PRJEB24766) | human gut metagenome | biome: human-associated habitat; feature: feces | place: USA | collected 1985/1987
CCAAAAAGGAGGCGGAATCTTTCGGCGCAGACACGGGCAAACCAGCACAGCCGGACAAAGACCCTATGGCGGACTTGTGGAATGAACGTATCAGACTGATAGAAAAGGCCATTTCCTATTATAAGGAATGGTCAGAAATAGAAGGCAAGAAAAATGCTTCCGAACGTACCCAATCCAGTCCATTATTCTCCTCCGTAAAAAGCTATCTTGACCTCGGCATAGAAAGTCCTGAAAAAATCTGGGAACAAATACGGGAAGAACTCGGAAACAGCAAAGGTCAAAGGAAGCTTTTCGTAGACCTCGGATTCAAAATAGAAGATTTACGTCAAGGGAAAGAAAAAAAAGAACTGGACCGCAATCTGAAAGAAATTGAGAAATATATCTCTGAAAGTACAAAGAAATGGGATTTGTTCAAAGATTTATCCGATGCAACAGGTAACCGAAGCCTGGCCGGCCAAATCGTTTTCGGCGGTCTGATGGAATCAGAAAACCTTGGAGACGAACTGAAAAAGAAAATCGAAGAAAAACTCAGTGGCACAACCTTTTCTTTTGAAGACGTACTCGGCATGGACGAAAAAGGGCTGGAGGACAACGGACTGAAAACACTTAGCGGGCTTGTGTCCGCCTATCGTGAAAATTCGGAAAAGCTCAAAGAAGAACAGGTGAAAAACCTCAGCGAGCTTATCAAAAACCACAAGGACTATGCCGCAAAGATAGAGGAAATAGAAAGCAACCTACAAAAGGACTTGAAGGACATTGAAGGGCGAAGAGCAGAACTTGAAACAGGAGGTGTGGATGTTGAAAGCTTGATTTCGAGCCGTAAGAAAAAAGCAGAAGAAGACAAATCTTCCGTATTGTTGGAACAATTCAAAAAAGAATCCGATTGGGCGAATATCTTCGACGACTTGGGGCGCATGTCTACGAGGACGATAGACGACATGATCGAAAGAATCAATACGTTCTCCCGATCACAAGAGTTGTCTGTGGAAGAGACAAAAGAGCTGATAGAAGCCATGCGCAAACTCAGGGAGGAGTCCTTGGAAAGAAACCCGTGGAAAGGCATCTCCAATGCGTCCAAAGAACTTGCAAAATGGAAGGAACTGCAACATTATCTTGGTAATGCTGAAGAACTTTCATTCTTTGACAAGGAATCAGGAAAAACCGTAAAATACACCCGTGCACAGATTGAAAACGGGATTGTCGCCTCACAAGAAGACATGGTGAAGTCTATAGACCATGTAATAGACGGATTAGAGGCCATGAATACAGCCGTATCCTCCGTTTCAGGCATGTTGGAATCTCTGGGAATGGAAGGCGCAAGTGATATTACCAATCTCATGGATGGCATTTTCAGCAGTTCAAACTCAATGGGTGGGAGCTTCCAATCCATAGGCAAACTGTTTGGGGTATCAGATGCCGGAATATTGAAAAACCTTGGGTTCGTAGGCATGGGTATCGGAGCCGTGACGGGAATTATCGGAGGAATTGCCAAACTTCATGACAAGAAACTTGACGAGGAAATACAGAAAAGTCAAAGACGCGTAGAGGAATTGCAAACCGCATACGACCAACTTGGGAAGGCCGTGGAGCGTTCTTTCGGTGCAGCCACAGATGCGGCAGAAAGAGCGTTGTCCTCGTATGAACAACTCGCCGAACAAGCCGAACGTGCCGGAAGCAAACTAAGCGCAGCCTATTCGATGCCATACGATGTGCTGAAAGACGGAGGACGCAGCATGATGAATGACCTTCTTCCGAAGAGTAAAATGGAAAAATTTATTTGGAACGGAGGAAAATCACACGGCTTCGCGGCTTCACTGAACTTCACAGTGGGCATCGAGAGAGAGGCATACGAAGCCTTAAAAGCAGTGGGAGCCGGAGAAAAAGGTAGTGAAGACAATGTCTACATGGCCCAATATGCAAGCCTCGTAGGTCAACGTCTGGAATTACAGAAACAACTGAGTGCAGAGGAAGATAAAAAGGATTCTGATCCGGCCAAGATACAGGACTACCAAGAGCAAATTGCTGAACTGAACGACCAGATTACTTATTTTGTACAAGACACGGTGGCCTCTCTTTACGAGCTTGATTTAAAAGACTGGTCGAAACAGTTGAGCGATGCACTTGTAGATGCCTTCAGAAACGGAGAGGATGCAGTAGAAGCTTTCGAACAGACGGCGAGCGACCTCCTTTCAAGGGTAGCAAGCAACATCCTGCGCATAGGTATCCTTGAACCGGTGATGAAGAAGCTGCAAAAGGCGCTTTTCGGGGAAATGGACGAGAATGGGAATTATCAAGGTGGAATCATCAACCTGAATGATTTGAACGGAACGATGGATGAAGGGATGAAATATCTTTCAGACTGGTTCAATACAGAAGGGAAAAATATTGTGGATGCCATGAACAACGCTTTCCAACTGCTAAATGAAAAGAGCGGTGGCCTTTTAAGCAAAACGGAAAGCGGAGGCAGCATGCGTTCAAGTATCCAAGGCGTGACGGAAGACACAGCCGACTTACTGGCTTCCTATATCAATGCCATGAGAGCCGATTTGAGCGCACAGCGTTCTGTCATAGAGAAATATTGCGGAGAACAGTTCCCCGAAATGACCCATCTGGCAGAAGCACAGTTGCAGCAACTCCAGATTATCGTTAAAAATACGGGAGAGCACACAAGGATAGCATCAGAAATCAGAGACATGCTACGCAGTGCCAAACAAAGCAAGTCTTCTGGTTTCTGGATTCATTAAAAAATATCATCATGAACAAACTGAATGAAGAAATAATGTCAGGGGCAAAGGCCTGCGGTATTTGTGAAGAATGGTACAATATGATGAAGGACGCTGACAAGGACGGCCTGCTCGACATGTACAAACGAGGAATAGACTTCGTAATCAAGCATTCATTTCCTGAAAATTCATACCTCCTCTCCCATTCCACAGATGAAATCCGGCACAAACATCTGATATTCATTGACGAGACTGTACCGGAAGGAGGGGAAAACGGGACTTATGTATTCAATGGTACATGCCGAGGACAGATTTCATTCGACCGGTATTCTGCGTCTACACTACATATACGGGACAATAGCCAAGTCGTTATCTCGGCAAAAGGGCTTTCAAAAGTTTTTATAAACGTGTATGACCATTCACGTGTGGAAATCATACAGGAGGATGCTGCTAAAGTATTTGTATACTTTCATGGAGAGACATGCCATATTTCTTCCCATGAAGAAAGCTACGGAAATGTTCTCATCCGCAAGAAATAAACCATATAAAAATATGATTATTTAGAAAATAATATTATATTTGCATTCGTAGAACAATAGTAAATCATTTGAAGGCCACAGAGCCTGCCCCATGGGATAAAACCTTTATGGGGCAGGCTCTGTTTTTCTATTCAGACCATGAGTAAGGCTTACACCATATTGATTCAAAAAGAGAAAGAAGGCGCAGCGGTGAAGGACACGGTAAGGGACTGGAACATCGCCTGCACCGACATACCTTTTCTTCCGGAAAACGAGGCCAAAGAACTCCCGTCACGTGACTGGCCGGATGAGGACGGTGAAGATACGTACCATCCTGAAACCATAAAGATGAAAGCATACGACCTGGATATCTCACTTTGTTACAAAGGAGACCTTGGAAGTGCCTATACCCAAATAGAAGAATTCATGGCATACCTTACCGGGAGGGACGGAGGAGGTACATTTTTCAAAATCTACAGTCCCCATACACTCATCGGAAGAGGCGGTTGTTACATGAAACAATTTGCCCCTGACGACTTCTGGAAGGGAAACGGAGAAGACGTGTTAGAGTTTAAAATCACCGTAAGGGTAACAGAACCTTGCGGTAACATTATTCTATCTGCATGAAATACGAAATATTAGACAAGACAGGTAAAAATAAACGTTGTACGGTAACGAGTTTGGAATACAACGGAGAGTTTATGGGTGAAAGCTATGTACTCTGCAAGGTGGAAAGCGAGGTGCCCATAGATTTTCAAACAGGAGACTATCTGGAATACCGAGGAGAAAAATATGAAATAAACTACGACCCCTCTGTCCTCAAAAAATGCCGTGCAAGTTACAACAGAGACGCCTTCACATACGACAGCATCAAACTGAACAGCGCAAGCAACGACTTAGTAAAATGCCTTTTTCTGGACTATGTAAAAGAAGATAACCTTATACATTATTCTTCCCTGCCGAAATTCAGTTTTTTCGCCTCCAACGTGGAAGACCTCGCGGAACGTATACAGGCCAATTTGGACCGTTTATACAGCGGAGACAGAAAGTGGACAGTTAAGGTATCCCCCGGATGCGGAGGAAAGACGGATGTTTATGTTGCGGCAGAACAAATCAACGTGTGGACCGCACTGGGATATTCTTATTCAAAATTCAAGGTGCCTTTCATTATAAAAGGCCGCACCATAACTATCGGTGCTGCATCAGAAACTTTAAACAAGGTTTTCAAGTATGGCAAAAATAACGGACTTTACGAAATAGAGTCCGTAACAGAACAAGATGCGGACATCATCACCAGACTTAAAGTTTATGGAAGCACAAGGAACCTGCCCAACCGGTATTATAATAACCTACGAGAGGCATACGCCATAGTAGAAATCAGCAGAATAGAATATGAGCGTATCGACAACACCCATGCCAAATGCAAGATATTCAGCGACAATGCACCGGAAAAAATCGGTACCTGGAGCGAAGTTCGCATCAATGGAGAAGTGCATAAGGTGGCAAGCCGACAAGAATTCGATGACGATGTGCCCTCTCCTCAAGAGTGTACGTTCATTGAATTATCAAAAGGGAAATACGAACTCTTGTCTGTCCCGGTAACATACGAGGAACACCATAACGGTCTGAACTACGAAATCAAAATGCTTTGGCATGAAGCGACAATCGGTACGGAATGCGAAGTATACGTAGAAGGTATGCTCCGTTCAACTTTCGAGGTAAGAAACAGCAATAACCGCAGCCTATGTTATGACAAGGCATACGCCTACGTACGCGACATACTTTTAATCCCAGCAGAAGAGATACCTGATTTCAATAGTTTCATGTCTTCCGCGAGCTACACGAACCACGGTGACGGAAACCATGAATATGACTTGAAACTGTACCATGAGACGAGCGTGGAATATGAGCTCGTCGAATCTCCCTCTCCTACACGATTTGAAATCTTGTACGCATCGGAAACAAGCAAAATCGGAGAAAGTTTCCTCACCGGAAACCATAACGGTTCATTGCTACCCAATAATATGTATGCCCCCAATCTGATGCTTCCCGATTTTCCTTCTATCACACTCGACCCCTATATAGACAGCGACAACATTGAAAAGTACGGTATACGTGAAGGTTGCGTGTTTTTTGACGGAAGCAATGATGAACTGGAAGAGATATTTCCCTCCATAGAAGGCATGAAAGCGGAAGACCTACGGGATGCGGGTATAGATGTGTCGTTGGCAGAAGACGACAACGGGAATTTGGATGAATTGGCCGATGCCGAAAAAATACAAGACGACGGAGCCATTACGCCGGGAGATATTATCCCCACCTTCACTGTCACGCTGAAAGATGTGGGATTCAACCTCGCCCAAGAGATAGGCGATGATTCTTCCATTAGCATGAAAAGCGGATATTGCAGCGGACGTGAATTTAAAATCAGGAATTGTGTTCCCACAGAAAAAAACGGGGCAAAGTGTTACCTGCTAAGGTGTGAACGCGCGGAAGATGAATCCAATAAATTGTATTATCCTTATAAATTATACCCCCTGCAAGCCGGAGACAAATTTGTAATTTTAGGAATAGACTTGCCAGACGTATACGTAAAGGCTGCTTCACAGAGGTTATTACGGGAAGGAAAAGAATATCTTTCCGAAGTAGACCACATGAAACATACCTATTCCCCAAAAATAGACGAGATTGCGATGGCTCGCCAACACGACGAAGCCATACAATCCGGAGGTATAAGTCTTCACGACACCATCAAGGAGGGCATGCTGATAAGGATTTCCGATGAGGACCTTTTTAATGAAGAGTTACATATCACTATCGACACCCTCACCATAAAGGAAGGGGAAAGCCTGATACCAAGTTACGAAATCACCCTCAAAGAGACCAAGGAGGAAGGCACACTGGAGCGCATGCAAAACAAGATTGACGCTATTGCATCCGGAAACTCCGTAAATCATGCCGGCGGGACGATCGTCAACCTGCAAGGGAATTACCTGAAAAAAGATACGGAAGATGCCGCTACCGCCCTTATCAGCTTCTTGAAAGGCTTATTATACGGGAATTACAAACCAGGAGAAAGCGGAGGTGCACTGAAAGAAGACGGAAGTGCAGAGTTTGATAGTGCCACGATAAGAAAAGGACTGAATATCGGCGAGTTTTCAAGCATAAACCGTTTAGGAGACGCTGTTCTCAACTCCATTTCATTGCGCAACCTTTTTCAAATCGGGAATTTCTCATCCGGCGAATCGGGCGGCCAAATCTCGGACAATGGCGCGGCGGAGTTGGCCTCTTTGTTGCTGAGGGGCGCATTGGAGATTGGAAAGTATTCCGCAGGCAAGTCGGGCGCGAAGATTGGCGAGGACGGAGCTGCTGAGCTGCTGAGCGTGTTGGTGCGTGGACTGGTAACGGCAAAGGGCATACAGTCGCCGGGATTCTCGACAGGAGCATTGGGCACGGGGCTGTGCCTGAAAATGGACGAGAACGGGGATTCTTATATTGAGGTGGACCGCATGCTTGTGCGCAAGGTGGCAGAGTTCATCCAGCTTGTGATTCAGGAAATCAAGCACGTGGGCGGGCAAATCGTGCTTACCCCGGCCTCGATGAAGTGCATCCGCGTGGAAGACACTGGAGATTCCTACCGTTGCTATTTCGAGGCGACGGACGGGGAAAAGACGGTGGAGAACCAGTTTGTCTCCGGTGACCAGGCACGCGCCCAGACGTTCAACGTGAAGGAGGGCGTGAACGAGAACGTGAAGAACACTTATTATTGGCGTCTGGTGACGGGCGTGGGGGACAACTACATAGACCTCTCGAAGACGGACTGCGACGCGGGGAGCACGGTACCGGCCGCCGGTGACGAAATCGTCCAGTTGGGAAACCGGAACGACGTGGCCCGACAGGCAGCCATTATCCTTTCGGCTTATGGGAACGATGCCCCTTATTTCAAGATGTACCGGGGCATCAACTCTTACAAACTGGAAGGCAAGGAGTTTGTCAACCTCTCACGGAAGGATGTCATGATTATCTCCGACAATATAAAATTGTCCACCGGCGAGACGGTGAAGGAATACATCAACGGCGCGGTGGGAGACGTACAAAGCAAAGTGGATGAAGTGAGCGGAAAGGTGGAGGACGCGGTGGAGCGTCTGGCGGAGCAGCAGAATTACATCGCCGCCCTACAGAAGATCATCGAGGACTTGCAGGACCAGATTGACGGTGTAATAGAAAGCCACTATGGTAAAACCGACCCGACAACCTCCAACTACCCGGCGAACGAGTGGACCACCGAAGAACAGAAACAAGCGCATTCAAACGACACTTATACCAATCTCAGCACGGGCAAGAGCTGGAAATGGGTGAAGGACGGTGACACGTGGAAATGGAACACCATCACGGACACGGCCACGGAAAAGGCTTTGGCCGCAGCGGCCAAGGCGCAGGATACGGCTGACGGCAAACGCAGGGTATTCGTCAGCCAGCCCACCACGGGACAGGCTTACGACGTGGGAGACCTTTGGGTGAACGCGACTTACGGGGAGACGTACAAGAACGACCTGCTGCGTTGCAAGACCGCCAAGAAAGAGAATGAGGCTTTCTCCATCTCGCATTGGGAACTTGCCTCACGCTATACGGACGACACGAAGGCCAACGAGGCGGCAGAGGCCGCACGGGAGGCTGCGGAGGCCGCGAATGCGGCACAGGAAGCCGCCGACGAGGCCGCCGCCACGGCAGGGGAAGCCAAGACGGAAGCACAAGCCGCCAACACGGAACTGGACAACCTGAAATCTGACGGCACGATAAGCCCGGTGGAGAAAACCGCGCTGAAGCAACAGCATGCCGACATAAAGGCGGAACACGGGCAGATAACGTCTGAGGCCGGAAAGTATTCCATAAGCGTGACGGACTATGAGGCCGCGTACAAGAAGGCCGATGCCGCGCTTACCAAATACACTGCCTCCACTCCCGAATACATCACCGTGGAATCCGACTATTCGGACATCTCCGCCTATTATTCCAAACGGCAGACGATATTGGATACCATCGCCGCAAAGGCCAAGGAAGCATCGGACGCGGCGAAAAAGGCGGCAGACGACGCTGCCGCGAAGGCAGAGGAGGCGGCAGAATCGGCGAGCGAGGCGGCACAAAAGGCCATAGAGGCCAAGACTGCCGCGGACAATGCGGCCACGGCCGCGAAAAACGCCCAGACCGATGCCGACGAGGCGAACTCCATGCTTTCGGACATCGCCAACGACAACAAGCTCACGGCGCAGGAGAAACAGCAGGCCAAGAAGGAATGGGACGTGATAGTGTCCGAGAAGCCTAAAAACGACGCTTCGGCCGACAAGTTCGGCGTATCCAAGACAGCCTACGGCTCTGCATACACGGTATTAAGCACGTATATAACGCCCCTATTGTCAGATTTAAGCTCCACGAGCAACATCACGGGCACGGAGTTCAGGGCGAAGTTCAAGGCTTACTACGACGCTCGCACGGACTTGCTGAACGCCATATCGGCCAAGGCCAAGGAACTGGCCGACAACGCGCAAGAGGCGGCCGACGCGGCGGCGGAGAACGCCTCGCAGGCCATAGAGGACGCGGCGGCGGCGAAGAATGCCGCCGACAAGGCGCAGGCGGACGTGGACGCCGAGAAGGAGCGCATGGACGATTGGGCGGCCGACGGCAAGTTCTCCCCTTCTGAAAAGAAACAGTTGAAGGAGGAGCTTGCCCGCATCGACGGGGACAAGACGCAGGTCACGGACGGTTACACGAAGTACGGCCTCGGCACTCCTACGGCCTATAACACGGCTTACACGAACTACCGGACGGCCATCAACGGCGTGGTGTCTTCCTCTTCGGAGACCGTGGCCATCCCTTCGGACTTCGCCACGAAGCGCACGGCGTACTATACGCAGAAGAGTGCCGCCCTGACGGCCATCTCGGACGCGGCGAAGGCGTACGCGGACAAGGTGGTGGCGGGAATTAAAATGGGAGGGCGTAACTATGCGTGGGGAACTACCAATGAGAAGAAGGTGACTTCGGTGGCTTATAAAGAAAATCACACCGACACTCTCGGATACACGACGATTGGATTAAAGAAAGGTGACAAGGTTGTGGTATCATTCGACTATGAGGCGAAAGACATTGTTTTTGAGAGCAACTCAAAAATATCTGCACAGTTTAACGAATATTACGCCTACAGTGGATTTGGGCTTGTTCTAAGAGGCAATGGGAAAGGGCACCACACGTCTTCCATCATCACGCTTAACACCCATTACAATTCATCCGACCCCGTTGTCGAGACAGACAATGGAAGTCCTTTTATCCGTTTTGACTATATCAAGATAAACCCCGGCGGTTACTTCCGCGTGTGGAACTTCATGGTCAACAAGGGGACGGTGGAAGCGGACTGGACACCCGCCATCGAGGACGTGAACGGGATGATAGAGGATGCCCAAAAGGCGGCAGATGACGCAGCGGAAGCGGCCAAGAACGCTCAGGCTGATGCCACGAATGCCAACAAGGAACTGGCGAACATCAAGAGCGACAACCTCATATCCCCTATCGAAAAGACAGCCCTGAAACAGCAGCAGGCGGACATCCGTTCGGAATACGGGGAGATTACCGCCAACGCCGCACGCTATGCCGTGTCCACCACGGCTTACAAGTCGGCTTATGACCTTGCCAACGCTGCCCTGACGAAATATACGGCTTCGTCACCGGAATATATCACGGTGGGAAGTGACTACGCGAACATATCGGCCTACTACGATGCGCGGAAGACCATCCTCGACGCGATTGCCGCTGGGGCCAAGAAAGCTGCGGACGACGCGACGAACAAGGCGAATCAGGCTGTGGAGGATGCCGCGCGTGCGGGGCATTACTATCTGGACTTGGACAACGACGGCGGCCCGGTGTCGTGTGACGCTTCGGGGAACGTGACCGGCGGATTCCCGAGCAGCAAGGCCACGGTATATTATGGCACGGAACCTGATACGGGTTGGGCGTTTACGGGTGCATTCTCCGGATGTTCCGGAAGCGTGAACTCATCGACGGGACAAATCACGGTCACGGGGGTAAGCGCGGATACTGGCACGGTGACAGTCACGGCCAAGAAGAGCGGAAAGACAGACCTATCTGCGGTATTCTCTGTATATAAAGTAAAGGCGGGAGCGGACGGAGCGGACGGCACAAACGGAGTGGGCATCAAGTCCATAACCAACAAGTATGCCGTATCCGCATCGAACACCACCGCGCCGACATCATGGAGCGACACGGTACCTACAATGACCACCACGAACCGTTATCTGTGGAATTATGAAATTGTCACCTATACCAACAGCACGACAAGCGAGACCAAAAAGAGGGTCATAGGTGCATACGGAAATACAGGCAACACGGGCGCCACCGGGGCGACGGGTGTGGGTATAAAGTCCATTACGGAATATTATTTGGCCTCTTCGGCATCGAGTGGAGTGACAACTTCAACGTCAGGATGGACGACTTCGGTGCAGTCCACTTCATCTTCCAAGAAGTACCTTTGGAACTATGAGGTGGTGACTTACACCAATGATACGAAATATACGAGCAGTCCGGTGATTATCGGTACTTATGGGGATAAGGGTGATACTGGTCCACAGGGAGTACAGGGTCCAAAGGGTGCTGACGGGACACCCCGCTATACTTGGATACGCTATGCTGACAACGCATCGGGTTCGGGCATCAGCAACTCGCCCACGGGAAAAACTTATATCGGGTTTGCTTATAACAAGACCACCGCCACGGAAAGCAACACCCCTTCGGATTATACATGGTCACTTATCAAAGGCGAAAAGGGCGACCAAGGCGTGCCGGGGGCAAAAGGGGCTGACGGGAAAACCACTTACACATGGATAAAGTATTCCGATAACTCGACGGGCAGCGGGATGTATGACACTCCCAAATCCACGACACAGTACATCGGCATAGCAGTAAACAAGACAACGGCCACAGAGAGCAATACTCCATCGGATTACACGTGGTCTAAGTTCAAAGGTGACGACGGTGCGGATGGGAAAGGCATCAAAAGTACCGCCGTGACTTATCAGGTAAGCACATCGGGCACCACGCCGCCCACAGGAACGTGGAACAGTTCTATCCCTTCCGTGGCAGCCAACCAGTACCTTTGGACGCGCACGGTTATAACCTACACGGACAATACCACATCTACGTCGTACAGCGTGGGTAAGATGGGAGCTAACGGAGCCAAAGGTGACAAGGGCGATACGGGACCCGCAGGAGCTGACGGTGACGGCATCGTGTCGGTATCGAATACTTACCAGATAGGAAGTTCGGGTACGACGGCACCGACAGGAAGCTGGAGCGCAACCGTACCTTCGCCACAGAAAGGTAAATACCTTTGGACGAAAACGGTGACGACTTACAAGAAGAGTGACCCGACAACGGTGTATTCCGTGAGTTATTACGGTACGGATGGTACGGCGGCCAAGTATGTGAGGGTGGCGGGCGACCAGGTGTTTATATACACCAACAATTTTTCTGGGAATCCCACACCTACCTCCATTACGCTGACGGCCACCCTCACGGGGACATCCGGATACCAGTGGAGCTATAAACAGGTGGGACAGACTTCTTTCACGAACATATCGGGAGCCACTTCGCAGACTTATGCCTTGGCACATAACAATTCGACGGTTTGGGGCAGCGCGAAGTCTGTGACCATACGTTGCACCTCGGGCGGTGTATATGACGAGATGACGATAGCCAAGGTTTCTTCGGGTACCAACGGGACGAATGGTAAGGATGGCACAAATGGCACGAATGGCAAGGACGGTGCCGCCGGTAAGAACGGCGCGGATGCCTACACCATAATTCTGGGCAACGAATCGCATGCCTTCCAAGGAACGACGAGTGCGGCCATCGCTGCATCCACGAAATGCGAGGTTATCGCATACAAGGGTGCCACAAGGGTGGCGGCAACGATTGGTACTATAACCGGAGCACCGTCGGGAATGTCCACGAGCATTTCAAGCAACGGAACCACATCGGCCTCGTTCACGGTGTCCGTCACTTCTTCGTTGACTACCGGACAGGGCGTGCTTACTGTGCCTATCACCGTGGACGGGAAGTCCTTCACGAAGAATTTCTCATTTTCCGTGGCTTTCAAGGGCAACACGGGCGCCACCGGGGCGACGGGTCCCAAGGGGGATGCGGCTGTATTCTACACCATAGAGCCTTCGGCAAACGTGGTGAAGAAGTCTTGGGATAACAAGCTGACCCCAACGTCCGTGACTTGTACGAAATACAAACAGACGGGAAGCAATGCAAGGGCAACAACTACGGAAAAGACATTGAAATACCAACGTGTAGGCACGGACAGTAGCGTACAGACCGCCGCAAGCGGAAGTTCGGTAACGGTATCCCCTACTTCTACGACGACCTCCATAAAGTTCTGGCTTTATGACGGGAGCAATATCATAATGATGCAGGAAGTCCCTGTTGTGGGTGACGCTGTGGATGTTTATACCAAGGTGCATGCAGAAATAACTGCAGCGGAAGGTGAAATCGGTTTATTGTCTACCAAGGTCACTACCGTGACGGATTCCGTGACGGGGCTTGAGAAAGAAGTGGAGACCAATACCGCCGAAATAAAATCCGCCAAGGGACAGATTTCGAGCACGGCATCGCAAGTGAGTTCCTTGGGCACGAGGGTAAGTACCGTGGAGCAGACGGCAAGCAGTCTGAAAACTACGGTACAAGGCATACAAGGGGATGTGAGCACTTTGGAGCAGACGACGAGCAAGATTTCTTTAAAGGTGGATAGTATTTGGCCGGACAATATTTTCCCGGATGGAAGTTTTGAAAACGGCGGATTGGCGAACCGAAACCTGTCAAATTGTACGGTTTCGATTGACACGTCCTCACATATACATGGTAGCAAAAGTTTGAAAATACAGTGTGTAACAGGGAATTCATGGGTATATGTAGGGCGTGCGCAAATTCCAGTTGTTTCCGGAAAAGTATATACCATAGTCATGTGGATACGGGCGACATCCACTTTCACAGAAAGCGGCGGTGCGACAGGGGCTTACTTTTCAAAAAACGACCAGCTTGAACTGGCTGGATTCACAGCTTTCCAACCTCAATTTACATCGTCATGGACAAGGAAAGCATATAAGGTTACCGCTCCGAGTGGAAGCAATTATCTTGTATTACGCCTTGGAACGGCGGGACAAACAACAAGCCGTACGTTGTATTTTGACAGCATCATGGTGTTTGAAGGGGACTTGACAGGAAGTCTGCCTTCAGGATTCGTGGAGGGAAAACATGACGGGGAACTTGCCACGGGAATAGACGTGATAAACAAAAAAATCACCGTGACGAGCGACCAGTTTGTCATACAGAACAATGACGGAGAAGTGACGGCTAGCGTGGACGCAGACGGGGTTCTGAAAATAGGAAGTGGGGAATTTTCGGGTTACATGAAGACCGTACCACAGGTGGACCCCAACAATAACAGCGTCACGGTGACGAGGGACGTATTGAAGAAAGGGGGATTCTTCTGTTTTCCCACAAGGGACGGAAGTTCGCGCGGCACTGTGACACTGCCCACATCCGGGGACTACTTGGGGACGCACCTCTACATATACAGCGGTAGCAGCGTGCAAACGTCGGGGGCGAAGATATCCTACAACGGGGTGGAGACCTACACGCGGCTCGTGGTATCGACCTCTTGCACGTACGTGGAACTCGTGGCCGTGCCGAACTCTGCGGACGCGGCAAAATGGCACTCCTACCAGACGGGGGAAAGCAGCACCGTGCCTGACATCGTGTGGCTCTTGCTCGTGCCGGGAGGCGCGACGTACACCGCGTCGGGCACGGTGTTGACCATAAGCAGGGCGTGATTGGAGGCATCCGGTGGAAAAAACATGTGAAATTCAAATAACATTATTCATTAATTAAAAAACAAAAGATTATGGAGATTAAGACAAACAGTACGAGGGTGATTTACAACGGAGAGACCACAACGGCAAATGCCAAGTACTACATCGAGTATGAGACGGACGGAAAGGAACTGAAACGCGTGAACGCCTCGGTGAACAAGGTGGAGGAAGTGGAGTTTCCTATGGAGGAAGGCATGCAGAAGGGCGTGCAGGAAACCCCGTTGGGCAGCATCTATTATGAGAACGGTTATTACACGATGTCGAACTTCCCGGAGAGTGAGGAACTGCCGAAGTACATATCGGATGCCATCCAGATAGTGAAGCAGATAAAAGAAGACGCTTCTGCCTGACTATTGAAATAACGGGTATAAGGCGGCGGTGCCTGCCTACCCGTTTGCCGGGGTCTTGTCTTGTGGACCGGGGGGCTTTGGCATTAATTAGAAAAATGTATTGTAATGGAGAAAGCTATTATTGATTTTATTGAAAACCACATGATGAACCACATCATACTCATAGCGTTATGCGTGGCGGCCACGATAGGTGCAATGGCCGTGGATTTGGTCTCGGGGGTACAAAAGGCCAAACAACGCGGTGAGGCACGGACTTCTACGGGATATAAGAAGACGGCCACGAAGGCAAAGAAGTATTTCACGCCTTTCCTTACGTTGTGTTTTATCGACATCCTTTGTTGCGTGGTGATTCCCATTCCGGTGTTCTCGATGTTGTGGACGGCTTACTGCATTTTCTGTGAGTTTGTGTCCGTAAGGGAGAAATCATGGCAGAAGGAGGAGCTTCGGAAGGCGGAGAAGACGATGAGAGTCATTATTGACAACAAGGATGAGATAGCCAAGATGGCGGCAGAGCTTCTGTTTCAAAGGGAGAATGAGAATAATACAGTAAAGAAGGAGGAAAAATAAGATGGCACTTAGGAATTTGAATTTCACCCTTCAGGGTGACAGGTATGTGGCGGAAGAGACGGTGAACGCGGACTATGCGCTTCATCTGGAAAGGAAGGCGGGCGGCGGGTTTTATATTTTGCAGCGCAGTTCGGACGATGGCATGTTCGTATCGTGCCCGCTCCCGGCGGGCTTGTACAATCCCGGCCAGTTCATAGACTGGTGTTTCGGCCATGGCGTTTATCCGATGCACATCAGGATTGAGAGCATGACGGAGGTGACGAAGGGCACTATCAGGGAGGCGGAATGATGGAGAGGATGAACTTTTCACGGTTGAATATGACGGGGCTGGGGACAGCCCGCGTCAATTCTTCCGGTATCACGGAGTGCGGGGATTCGTATGAGCTTATTGACAATGCCTTGCTCTTGGAGAAAGGGAAGGCTTGGCTTTGGGCTGACGGAAGTCCCGTGATGATGGCAGAGGTGACGAGAAGGACAGTTAAGAAACAATTAAAACATAAGTAGTTATGGCAGTAGAAGGAAAAACGATATTACAGACTACGGAACGCACGGAGCTGACGGGGAAAGAGGGTATCCCGTTTCAGGAGGGGACGCAGAACGGGCACGTGCTCGTGGAAAGGTTGAAAGAGTATGTGGGCGAGGGCTTGGTAAAAGAGGACGGCTTGAAGACCATCAACGGGGAAAAGTTGACCGGAATTGGAGATATCACCTTTGAAAGCGATGCCGGCAAGCCGGTCATATTGAGGTATCCCAAATATAATGAAACCTCGGACGATTCCACGATACTGGAGAAGGCCAACAGTGGCGAATGGTTCTGCACCCTACCCCAGATGTTGGAGAACTATAACGGCGGTAACCTGAAAGCACCTTTCATCGGGGTTCAGGACGACACGAATGAGAATTTCAGCCCCGTGACATGTTACCGTATATATTCGGCAAGCAATTACTATTTTATGCTGTATTTCCTGGAGTCTAATAACAATATGGAAATACAGTTCAGAGGGTTCCGCATGAAGTATGACCCACAAGATCTGACGAAGTGGACGGGCGTATTTGATAACGGCACAGTCCGACTTTCTTTGGCATCTGCCAGCAATGACGGGCTGATGAGTAAGGAGGACAAGGCCAAGGTTGACGGAATCCGGTTCAGCGAAGATGAGAACAGTGTGCTGTTCAACGGGAAGAAGTACGGGGTACATGTATTTAAGAACCTACAAAGATTAAGCACGTCATCTTCTTCGGATGATGTTAAGAAAGCATTAAACATAGACAGTCCACAAGACCTTGAATCTTTAATATCTAAAGGATTAAATTTTGTTAGTGTTGATACAGAGTCCACGGATAAAAATTTATGTCCGTGTTCAGTCCGGTATGCTGCCCCCAATATTATATCAATCACTTATTGTTCTGCATATAGCAGTAACATTTTAACTGTACATATTAGTGTGCTTTCTGGGAGCAGTTCCAGTTTCAGGGTTGATGGCATAGAAGACCCTATAAATTCCATCCCATCAGTAAACAATACCCTGACATCTACATCAGCATCTGAGGCATTATCGGCATCCATGGGTAAGAAATTGCAGGATGAGAAGTTGGCGAAGGAGGATGTGGTGGACAACCTAACTACGGATGAAGCTTCAAAAGCCTTGTCGGCTGCTCAGGGGAAGGCGTTGAACGACAAGATTGCGGAAATCTCAAATCCTGCCTCTGCGGAAAAGGATGGATTAATGTCGAAGGAGGACAAGGAAACCTTTGACAACATGAAAGATGGTGGTGCCATCGAGTACAAGGAAATTTCCGGGCAGACGGTGGATGCCGATGACCTTATCGTGCCGAAACTCACTGTAAGATACCTGAACAAGAACGCCTCCACAGCGGAAAACATATCGAATATACCGGCAAAAGGAGGCTTCGTTTTGGAATCCATGTGCGTGAGGTATGTGGATGAGGATAATTGCGGGTATATACAGACGTATTACTCCCAGAATTCGGATTCGAGGATACTCCCCTTTTCTCTCACAAGACAATATACAAACGGGAAGTGGACTGAGTGGCGGAGTACCGTGGGAAGATACCTGTGCGTCAATGAAGCCTACGAAAAAGTGGGAACTACTTTTTTAGGCACCGGGTTCCAGGTGGGGAACATATTCGACCGCTCCATAGTGAAAGACGGGGCTTTGGCCATTTCAACTCAAGACGTTGCCCTTCACCTGACAGGAGTTAAAAACAGTACCACTTATAAGGTTGTGTCGAATGCTTCAGTGGGATACTGGATGATGAAGAACTGCCCGGAACAATTTTTCCATTCCGGAAAGGTCGCAGTAAGTGAAGACAAGACAAGCGAATCGGATGAGAAGAAAAAAGAATACGTGGCCGAAGTGGTGTCCGTGGATGCGGAAGGGGGGACCGTGACGTTCTCGGAGAGCTTGAACCCATACACGGATTTCAATGATTATTCCGCCTCGTTCAAAGCCTATGCGGAAAACGGTTCGTTGTGCCTTTCGGCAGGCACTTCCACATTTCTCGGCATCGCCGGGGAAGAGTGCGTGGCGGGCGCGGAAAGTGCTGACGGGTGCGTTGCCCTTGGCGACCGTTGCGTGTCCACGGGTGGTTGTTCCGTGGCATTGTGTTGGCAAACGGTGGCGCGGAACTTCGCCGAGACGGCGTTGGGGATGTCCAACAAATCGCACAAAGGGGATTCTGCGGACAAGCAGACGTTGTTTTCCATCGGCAACGGGACTCAGTGGTTCAATGACTGGGGAACGGCGAAACAGAAGAACGCCATGGAGGTGATGAAGAACGGTGACGTGTACATCGAAGGTGTCGGTGGATATGACGGCATCAACGATGGTTTCACAGCCCAATCCGTGCAGGACGTAATCTCCGGTTTGCTGTCGGAGGTTTCGGCATTAAAGGAGGAAATAGAAGCACTAAAGGGAAGTGGGGCATGAAAAAAGGGAGGCACGCCGCCTCCCCCTTATTAACTTTAAATACAAATACCATGAAAAACAATCAGTTTTTCGGGCGTCCCTCGCGGGAGACGGAAGCAAAGTTAAACAAAAAAGTGGAAATATGAAAGCAAGTAATTCATTGATTGAGGCGATAAAGAGGTTCGAGGGATTCCGGAGCACGGCTTACCGTTGCCCGGCGGGCGTGTGGACGGTGGGCTACGGGCATACGGCGGGCGTAAAGCGTGGCGACAAGATGACGGAGGGCGAGGCGGAACGGCAGCTCAGGCGTGACTTGGCGGAATATGAGGCATTCGTGGACAAACTGGGCGTGACGGAGAGGCAGAACAAGTTTGACGCGTTGGTGGATTTCGCGTATAACCTTGGGTGCGATGCGTTGGAGGGTTCCACACTTTTGAAGAAAATACGGGCTTGCGCGCCTGATGCGGAGGTGCGTGCGGAGTTCATGAAGTGGGTGTATGCGACGGTGGCCGGGAAGAAGCGGAAGCTGGAGGGGCTGGTGAAGCGTAGGAAATGGGAGGCTGACAGGTTCTTTAATATCGCATAGCAATGGGAACGAGTGATGAATACTGGCCGATGCTTGACGACGGC
>OHNY01000178.1_pt1 | contig 18607 bp, 12 predicted proteins | sample 1569671 | NCBI WGS metagenome assembly OHNY01 (sample SAMEA3879523, study PRJEB24766) | human gut metagenome | biome: human-associated habitat; feature: feces | place: USA | collected 1985/1987
CAATGCCTCCTCCAGCATCTGCGTGGCGTTGCCCTTGGTAGAGAACTTGAAGTCTCCAAAGAGATCGCGATTATGCTCCACCATAATCTCCACGGGAGAACAGTTCAATATATTAAAGTTACGCTCCAGCCCCTCCATCGTCTCATCCAGCACCATCTTCGAGAAGTCATAGCGGATAATCATGTATTGGTTATGTTCCGGCGTAGGATTGGCACCGATCCACGTTCCCCCGAAAAGCTCCTCAAAGCGACGAGACTTACTACGATCGTAGTAATGGGCGAGCGTGGAGACCAAAAGACTTTTCCCGAAACGCCTCGGACGCAAGAACACCGGAGCCTTGTAGCGTTCCAGATAAGGTATAAACCCGGTCTTATCCACATAATAAAAACCACGCTCGCGCATCTCCGCGAAATCAGCCACGGCATAGGGAATCGTTATCTGAGGTATCATAGGATCTTCCTTTCTTTTGATGTATACTGACAAACTTAGATAAAAATCTCCAATTCTTATACCTGTTCGCTTAGAAATCTTCTTTTATCAAAGAAAGGTAAGGAATAATTTGCGAATGATACTTTTTAATCCAAAAGGGGAGAAAAGTAACTGGATATGTTTTTGGATTTGCCTTTAAAGAGAGAGGCTGTATATTTTAATATACGCGCGTACATTTATATTATATGTAAAGAACGACACCCCCCTTGTTTATAGCTTGTGAAGTAAATAACTTACGGCTTGTCGAGTGAATAACTAGCGGCTACCCCTAGTGATAAGCTTACGGCTTGGGAAGCCGTAAGTTATTCACTTCATAAGCCATATTTAGCACTAATAATCAACCCTTTAGCCGCATAACCATAAGAGATTTCATATATAGTTCCTGCCACTGGCGATTTGATTGTCTTTGAATTCATTTTATTTTCACCATCATTATTTGTGGCACTTAAAATATAAGTTACTTCACTCAAGGGGAAATAAGCGGTTTCTCCATTGGATATTTCCACAGATCTATTCTCTGTTTGTACGACAAAATGAGAACGTTTAAACCGATCACTAAAGCCTTCCGGAAGTTTTAAGGAGACACCGATATTCACCATCGGAACTTCCACATTCAGATAGTTTATTTTACCGGATTCTATCTTAAAATCCTTTTCAGCATAAAAGGCAGCTCCACCGTTTTCTGTATCCGACCAATCGGGCATTTCCTTATATGCTAGATTATAGGTTTTCAGTTGATAACTTCCGGCTGGCAAATCCAGCTTAGCGGGCACCTTACTTGGTTCATATTGCTGCCCGCTCATTAATTGACCGTTCTGCCAAATCTCCACATACAAATCGTTCTGAACAGCCCGAGTGAGAACCGTATTGACATTTTCTATTTGAACAGAAAGATTTTCCAATACCAGAGTTCCCTTACCTTCTGAGGTGTCAAAGGCTTCATTCTTTTGGCAGGCAACCAAAAGAATGAAAGCTAGCAGGATATATATAAACTGCTTCATTTTATCGATCATAGATTAATTCAAAATTATCAACTGTTAGACAACTTCCACTATATACCGTTCGAGATCCTGCTGGAATCTCAATAGTCTGCTTCTTTATTGTTGTTTTTTTACCCTCCTCTACTGAATAGCACCTTAAACGAATAGATGTAACAGCTTTTAAATTTTGCTCATCATAAACTAATGGTATAGAGACCTGAGAAAATTGGTTTACAGTCTGTCCTTCTGAAATAAATGAATTAGATGAAACAACGATATCTTCATTCAAAAGCTCTACATAAACAGCAAATTTTTCATTATTTAAACTTTCATATGTGTAATAAAAAGATACAGCGGTAGGACGAGATGAAAAAGGACGTCCCTCTACATAACTGCCATCTTCATTTGTAGTTCCAATTATTAATTTTCCACGATAAGGAGTACCAGATACCCATTCAGAAGCCACACCATTATTAGCTGCAATTGAACGTATAACCGCTGCTTTTCCTACATATCCATTATTTGTATATGTTACCGTTGGAAATGTTTTGTAATTTGGATACGTTGAGTATTTTTTCTGCATAGTCTCATTATTATTTGTATCCCACCATTGCACATCCCCTTGATTCCAAGGTTGATAATAGGGCTGTCCATATCTTTCAGAATCCGTCCACTCCTCCATCCCCGAGTTCGGCAACTGCACTGGATTCTCTAGCTCCACATCAACAGCATCCGTCATAACCGCATCACGATAAACCGCTCTCACTTGATATGACCTATTTTGGGGATGTTCATTGAACAACACTTTCATATCTTGAATGTCCTTCCAAGCATTATCTCCTTCGGACTTCTCTTTATACTGGTATTTCAAATTAGACTTGATAACTTCCGGATTTCCTGTAGTAACGGTCAGTTCATCAATCGTAAACTCTTTCGTCCAGACATTTCCGGGTTGAACGGATACAGCCATTTCCGGCTTATCGCACCGCAATATATAAGCTAGATTCGGGCTCTCTCCTTCAATCTCCTCACTGCTCCAACGATTATTTGCCTTTACATCTACCTCAACTTTATTTTCTACCGACATACCCGCATCCGTTCGCAACTTAGCGACAATGGAAGTCAAATCCAAAGAGGCTTTTTCCGCGCCGATCTCGGGCAATACAATACCTAGCACCTTTTCCACTTTTTCCTTATCCGTCGGAACAGATAAGAGATATTCCTTATCATTCAAGCTCTCAAATTGCGGATCACCAAAAGTAAACTTCAACTTCAAATCTTGCAAAGCAGAGGCCGTATTAAGATTCAATTTCGCCGTCTTACTCTCAGTCTCAGCGAAAGCAAGCACATTATTCTCAAAACCTACCGCCTCTATCTTCGGTCTAGGCAACCAAGCCATCGGAATATCGCTTGTTATCGTTTCCTTTTTAATCTCTACCTTGGCGATATCCAATAATAAGTCATCCGATAACTTCAATGTCAATTGAAGATGATGCCCAGCTTGTAATGTCGAAGGCAAATCCTTGTGCTTTAACTCCTCTGAAAAATCCGCGCCATTCATCTTTTTCCCCTCAAAATAAAAAGAAACCTCTTTCCCAGCTTGGAAATAGGCACTTTTCTTACTGTCCGGAGTTAAACTACAAGACTTTCCCCCTACTAGCACTTTCACGTAATAAGAAGAGAAGACTTTCTTCAATTCCGTATCCGCGGGGAAATAGGCAGAAGCCAATGCGTTCGCCACTTTGCAGTTCAAAATAACGTCTTTCTTCTCACCCTCCTTGATCTCTACATTTGAGGTATCGCCAAGATAATAGGGAGCGTCCAATGCCAGAACCGGATTCTCGCCATACGAGGCGGAGATCGTATAAGTTCCGGCCGAAGCCGGTATCGTTTGGTCGGTATAAGTTCCCTCATACAACGGATCAGAAGCTCCGTCCCTCACGATTTTCAGCTTAAACTTATCAACGGCGGGGTTCCCCAATTCCGCCGGAGTACTTTTTGTATCAACCACAGCCTCCCCATCCTGCAAAGATATTTGAAAACCGGCCGTTTTATCATCCATCAAAGCTTCCTCCTGGCAAGCGGCCAAGAGAAACAATGACAGTATACAGTAACAAAATTTATGTATTTGCCTCATCATACCATTAGTCGTATATAAGTTCAAAATCATCTACATATAATATACTACCGTCTCCTCCGGTAAAATAATCTCCATACTTGCTGGCACTAGCCACTACGATAATGTACATATTATCGGGCTTTTCTTGCGTCTTATATTCCAAATCGATCGTAAACTCTTTCCAAGCTCCATTCGTAGAAACACACTCTTTGACAGGCAGCTCACCATATGCGATAATATTATTATCCTCCTTGAATTTGATAAACGTGCTTATATTGGTATTATTTACCGTATAAGCTTCTTTAGCCAACGCGATATAAATAGAGCAAACATCCGGATCTCCCTTTGTGATCGTTCCCGCAGGTTGATTCTTTCCTACATGAGTTACATTTACCGGTGCGTATTGGAACCAGCCCCTCAACGCTATTGGACGAGATACGAACGGCTGACCAAAATTGATCTTGGCACCGCTCATTCCAACCAATCCTCCAAAAGAACCGGTATATAGACTCGCGGCAGCGAATTTCACCTTATATTGGGATTTCAATTCGGCGGACTTTCCTCCTCGCGTATGTACGACATTTGAATTTCCTTGGGTAGGATTAATATTTACTACAGCTCCCGCATCTTGTGTCGTACCGGGATTACTAGAGTCCCAATAAGAGCCTCCATTGGCTGTATAATATTCTTGAGAGCAGGCAAACCATGTCGTAGTATTAAAAAAACCACCGTTAGCATGTCCATACCAATCTTCAAAATTTCCATTATACAAAGCAATCTGCTCCTCCGTAGTAAAATCTATGATTTCACTTTCCGCCTCATTCGCATCCCTATACACAAAGCGATATTGATAATCGGTTTTCGGAGTCAATCCCGTAACCTTTGCCGAATAGGTATCCTTTCCGTTCTCTTGCAAACCTGGAACCGATGTCCACGACTCCGACTCTGCATCTTTTCGCTTATATTCCATCACCAACTTACTTTGATCCAAAACACCTACTTTCGAGAGCACCTTTCCTTCCAAATAAGCGAACGTACTCCAGCCACTTGCGCTTGCAGACAGGGTTGTTTTGGCAAATAAAGGTACACCAATAGTGAAATTATAAGTCTTAGAGGTTCCATCCAATTGAATGTCAATGCCGGTAGAGCCGTTTGGTGAATCAGCCACTTTATACATCAGACGGACATTATCGCGCGCCTTCACCTCACGAATGGTATCATTCTTAGAATTTGATCCACCTTCCTGATTCGTTACGCTTGTTGAGACAATCAACGACTTCTCGGGAACCGGGAAATAGGCCTTTGCCGTTTCATTCTTGCCCAGTTCAAAAGTAAAACGGATTGTCTGATCTGTCGAATCAAGCACTGTAATGGTTGCAGACTTAAAGCTTTCCTTAAACTGCTTATCGAACTCAACCGTCACTAATACATTCGCCAACGTACAGATAACATTGGCCGTAACATTCCCTCCGGCCGTAACTTCTACCTCCGTAGAGCCTACATAATAGGGCTTATCAACCCCTGCGGTCTTGCCATCAAAGCCATTTGAAGAGGCTTTCACCGTATATTTACCCACAGGTAAAGAAAATTTCTTCCCTTCCCATGTAGTATGGTCATCCGTTTGCTCAGCGACCTCTCCCTTTTCATTCAAGATTTGTACAGCCAACTGCTTAGGATTATAAACGCCCTCCTCGCTCCCCGCTTTGGTATTTGTGGAACTATTGGACGTTACGTCCAGACTCAAATAACCGGTATTGCTCATGGATGCGTCATCCTCGGCTTGGCAAGCTGATAAAATGAGTAAAAATACTACCCATATTATATTACATATTTTCGACATAATAATACTAATTTACAGTAACACTCAAATTCTTAGACTCTGACTTATTATTATTATCAATAACTGTTATTTCAAACAGATGTGCCGCCGTGTCTGTTTTGCCTAAACTAAGTAAAGCTTCAAAGAAATTATTTACCGGGAAACTATATTCAGTATCTCCCGATGAGGGAATAGGGATCTCCTTTCCATTTAGAATCATACTTATAACAGTAGGCAATACATCATTATCCATCAACTCAACACCTTCCAATAAATTTACTTTTGCCTTTTTATCCGCATCATCAGGGAACATGTCAGGAAGCAAGCCTAAAGCATCTTCAAATGATTCATTTCCTGCCACAATCTTAACCTTGACACTTTTTAATCCTAAAGATGAAGTCATTAAAGCAGTCGCTTCACTTTTTATATCAGCTGGTAAGATATAAGAGTCCTGAGGAATCGTAATCGTTGGTCCATCACCCGTCACCGGAGGTTCCGGCTTTTCAGGATCCTCACCAACTTCCACTTCTATATCGATATTCTCATTGGTCTCTTGATTAAAGCCTTCTACCGTAATAGTAATACCGCTTTTATTAAGCTCAACCTCCTTAGCCGGGCTCAAAGTAATCGCCAATCCATCACCTCCACCAAAATAAGGGCTGTCGTCACCTTCTGTAAAATCAGCACTTTCCTTTTTCGTCAATACTTCATCTATAGGAACTATATCGCCAGTCTCCTTCACGGTAGCTGTTCCTGTTACATAAATCTTATCTGTCTCCGCTGACATTTTCCAATAAACCGGAGCCGGGTCTGGGTTTTCTTGCGTATATACATCCGAATGACCATACTTGTCATCCACTGTAATAGACCATTCGTCATAATAGTTTATAAACTCGGCTGTAAAGTTCATCGCAATCTTGACATTCTGGATCTTACATTTCACTGTCGTGGTACTTTCCAAGCTAGACTCTATCGTTATTTTTTCTATCCCTCCATAATAAGGATCTTTCATCTTATCGGCAAACTCTCCCGGAGAATGCGCCTCGATCTCGTAATTTCCGGTCGGCAGCTTAATCACGCCATTCTCATTTTCCTCTTTAAATGCAGCGAACGACTCATAGCTTTTAGTAAGCTCAAAATCCAACGCCTTGATCACCAGCGGAAATTCCTCCTTATCATCTGTCGCTCCTTTTGTCTCCACAGAGGCAGACGAGCCTGCCGTCACGTTGAGTGTCAAATAGCCGGTTTCCGTAGGGATCCCTTTCCCGAAAATCTCATCCTTCATCTCGCAAGACACCAAGCCGGAAAACAAGACCGTGCCCAATACCCATATATTGATCGCTTTCATATTCTAATCTCTTATTATAACTGTTACATTTATTTATACCCAATCCCCCGGAATAATGATATCTACCGGATGATCCACCGTAGTTTCGTCTATCGTAATCGAAATACCTAAATTACCATTGTTGATAACCGGCTTCAAAGTGAGTTTCAAAGCATCCGCCGGGCTTAACGTATAGGTCTTGACACTCACGTTCGCTTTTACATTCTCTTTAGGAGTCAGACTCACCGTAACTTGAACTTTTTCCTGTTCTTCTACCTTGAAATACATCGGACCGACTGTACTCTTTGTCCATTCAAATGAAGAGGGTTGTTGCGCCTTTGTCTCAATCTTCAAAGAATAGGCAGAGAAATATTCATCCATCTCCGAATCGAACTCCACATTAATTCGAGCCGAATTGGGCTTACAGGTAACAGAAGCCTTTACCTCCTCCCCTTCCTTCACCTCAAAAGGCGCATCGCCGGAAAAATACAACACATCGGAAGAAACAGATTTGTCTTCCCCCATAAAGGCTTTCAACACATAGTTACCAACATTCAGCGTATATGTATCTTTCAAATCCTTGTACAAACCATTAATGATAAGTTTCCCCTCTTCTCCTGATTTATATACTTGCACAGTATAATCGTTCACATCCTTATAGTCCTCCTCATCCACGGCTTTTGTTTGAAAACCGACTTCCGGTGTCAGATCTATTCTCACTAAGCCTTTACCCTCCGGAATATCCAAGTCTTCCATTTCAGAGCTACAGCCACTCAACATCAAACAACAGCCCAGCAAACAGGCCATTCCCCAAGACGTAAAATTCTTTTTCCTCATATAAATGCTTTTTTTCGATTACTTCAACTCGTATAGATCCATCCGATCCAAATTCGGATGCAAAAGAACATATTTCACGAAAATTCCACAAGGTCTATTTATCTTATTACCTATTCCCTTTTTTAGATTTCACTTCTTGCCATTACACATACAGAGAGTCTTAAGGATACGGATATGTTCTATTTTTATACACAGCTGTTCTTTTTATTAGAAACCGGATCTAAGCCCGATAGGTTCAAATAGAAATCGTATATCGGGGAGGCAAGCGTACCGGACGGGGGGTTTGATGGCCAAGAGACGCTTTTTGACATTCTGACAATTTGTAATCCAACCCCCCGGAGAATCGATTATTTCGAACCTAAGTACCGCTTGCTCCCAAATTCGCAAGAAAAAATCAACAATCATCTGAATGATAGCCATATATCAAAAAACGACCTTTTATTCTAGCGAAAATAATTCATCGTAATTCATAAAAAGAGGGATAAAAGAGCAGAGAAACCGTGTTACAATAGGGTTATACCGGTATAAGAATGCCCATTCGCGACTACTCGCGATCCAGTTCTTGACTACTTACGATGCCCAACGGCAGTATCGGCGTTGCCCAATGCGACCTATCGCGTGTACTTTCGCCGCCTAAAAGGTATCCAAAACAGGCTTTTCTCACGAAAAAGGCCGCTTATCACCTGTATGCTCCCGCTATTTCGGCAAGCTCGGGGAACAGCCTTGTCACGATATACGCCCCCTTTTGAACAAAAAGTCACAAAAGGCGCAATTCCGATAACAAATACGCTTCCCGACAAGAAGCCATACCCCACTCCCAAGCATTTTTCCTCCCGCAAGACACGGTAAGTCTTCGAAAATACCTATTTTTGCCCAATATTCACGCAGAAAAAACGATCGGATAGACATGGAAAAAGACATCCCCAAAATAGACCTGCCCCAAGATTGGGTGATCGGAAAGCTCACGGCCGGAGATATCGGACTGTTGAACCTCTACGCTAATTATCCCTGCCGGCTGAAAGCGGGGATCTTCGTGCTTTGCTTGGACGGGGAGGTGGAGGCTTCCATCAACCTGACGCAGTTCAAGGTAGAGCCGGGAAGTTTTATCACGATCTTACCGGGTAGCATTTTCCAGATTCATAAGGTAGATGGAGATCTGCAAATCTATTTCATGGGATTCTCGTCCGATTTCCTTAGTAAGGCAAATGCAAGTAAATCGGTCATAGATATGCACTATATCGTGAAAGAAAATCCGATCTATCAACCGAAAGAAAAAGCACTACCTCTGTTGAAAGATTATTTTGAGTTGTTGATCAAGACGTACGATATTTGTGGCTCCCAATTGAACAGGAATGTTATCAATCATCTGTTTGGCGGTATATTAATGGGGGTTAGCTCCATGTATAAAGATCAAATGACAGATAAGGCAAATCTCTCTAAAGCAGAGCAAATCAGCAAGAACTTCACACAACTAGTAATGCAAAACTACACCATGCAACGATCCGTTGCATGGTATGCCAAGCGGCTTGGCATCACACAAGCGCATCTAAGCAGCATTATCAAACAAACCACCGGAAAAACTTGCGTAGAGATCATCACCTCCATGGTAATCATGGACGCAAAGGCTCAGCTGAAATCAACAAACCTTTCCATACACGACATAGCCTATGCGCTTAATTTCACGAATATGTCTTTTTTCGGGAAATACTTCAAGCGCCACGTGGGTATGAGCCCGCAGGAATATCGGAATAGTTAAGTTGATACTCACATTCCCCAATTCTCCCTATCCAAACTCCTATACTGTATCGCCTCCGCCAAATGCCGGACTTCGATATGTTCCGAATTATCCAAGTCGGCTATCGTGCGGGAGACTTTCAGGATACGGTCATAGGCACGGGCGGAGAGGCAGAGACGTTGCATGGCGGTTTTGAGGATGGAGAGGCCGGAAGCGTCGGGAACGGCGTACTGATGGAGTAGCTTGGAGTTCATCTGGGCATTACAATAAATACCCTCATAAGCGGCAAAACGCCTTTCCTGGATCGCACGGGCTTTTATGACCCGCTCACGGATAGCGATACTAGGCTCTGAGGGCTGTTGCTCGGAAATCTTCTCGAAAGGGACAGGGACAATCTCTATCTGGATATCGATACGATCGAGTAATGGGCCGGAAATGCGGTTCATATATTTCTGGACGGCTCCGGGAGAACAGAGACAAGGACGGTCCGGATGGTTGTAGTAGCCGCAGGGACAAGGATTCATGGAGGCCACAAGCATAAAGCCGGCTGGATATTCCACCGTGAAACGGGCACGGGAGATATTGATCACTCGATCTTCCAATGGCTGTCGCATGACTTCCAAGACACTCCTGTTAAATTCCGGCAACTCATCCAAAAAAAGGACACCATTGTGAGCCAAGCTGATCTCTCCCGGCTGCGGGAAAGTGCCACCTCCTACCATGGCGACATTAGAGATCGTATGATGGGGAGAGCGAAAAGGACGTTGTACCATCAAGGAGGTGCCACCTCCTATCTTACCGGCTACGGAATGGATTTTAGTTGTTTCCAAGGACTCATGCAAGGTAAAAGGGGGCAAGATCGTGGGGAGACGTTTCGCCAACATGGACTTGCCACTTCCGGGAGGACCTACCATGATCAGATTATGTCCGCCGGCGGCGGCCACCTCCATCTCACGCTTCACGTTCTCTTGTCCCCGGACATCGGAGAAATCGCAATCAAACAATTGCTGGCGGTCGTAAAACTCCTTACGGGTATCAATGACCGTAGGCCGCAATGTCGGTTTCCCCTCCATAAACTCCAGCACCTCTTTGATATTCGAAGCTCCATACACTTCCAGATCGTTCACTACCGCAGCCTCACAAGCGTTTTGCTTGGGTAAGATAAAGCCCTTAAAGCCTTCTTCCCTAGCCTTAATAGCGATAGGCAATGCCCCTTTTATCGGTTGGAGGCTCCCATCCATAGAAAGCTCGCCCATCAATACGAATTTGGATAAGTTGGATGAATCTATCTGCTCTGCCGCCGCCAGAATACCGATCGCCAAAGGCAGATCATAAGAAGACCCTTCCTTACGGATATCTGCGGGGGCCATATTAATAACGATACGATTGCGGGGGAATTTATAACCACATACTTGAAGAGCCGAGATAATGCGTTCATGGCTCTCACGAACGGCCACGTCCGGAAGACCGACTAAAAAGAATTGGATACCTTTGGAACAGTTCACTTCTACGGTAACGACCGTAGCGGAAATCCCCTGCACGGCAGCGGCATAAGATTTTACTAACATAGTTAAGAATTTTGAGTTACTAATTACAAATTAAAACCGGAACCTCCTGTTTTCAATCGCTCAGTCTTCGAACAAGTTTTCCAGTGTTTGCTTGATCTCGATTCCATTCTCTGTTTTCATCAAGATCTTATGATCCTCATCTATCAAGAAACAGCGTGGCAATACGCTTACGTTATACAGATCTATCAACATAGCCGCTTGTCCAGCCGAATCTGTTACCAGGTTCCACGCTATACTATCCTTCTTCAGTACATCCCGGACATTATCCGGATTATCGTCCAAGCTAACCAAAAGAATATCCAACTGATCTTTCGGATATTTCATCGCTACCTTATCCAGATATAGATCCTCTGTCTGGCACATATCACACCAAGGAGCAGTAAATGTCAGCAATAAATATTTCTGCGGGAAAGAATCCAAACTTACCGTATTCCCATAAATATTCCTTACGGAGAAATCTGGGGCTTCCGCACCCAAAGCCGTACGTTTCGCACGGGCGCTATATTGCTCCAGCTCCTTCACCAGATAAAAGTCTTTCAACCTTGGATTCAATAACGCCAACAACTCATCAATTTTACGAGTATCATCGGGATCTGAGAAAAAAGATTGAATCAAGACAACGGATACCTCTTCATCCGGGTTCTCTTTTACGTACCGGATCGCTTCCTCGCTCAATTGCATATTAACATTCGCCAAACGAGCGGCGATATCCGTCTCCTCGATCGTATCGTTCAAATCCTTGCTATTTAAAGAATTTGATAAATTTGTCAATTCCGTCAATAAAGGAGCGATTTTTTTCTTAAAAGCGGTCAACTTATCATTTGTCCGTCCCCCCTTTACCTGCAATAGCAATGGAGAGTTAGCGTCGCCCGTGATTTTTACGGTTTCTCCCGGTTCCAGATAAGCCGTAACCCAATGCTCTTTATCCGCAAAGAAGATAGTCACACAATGGAAACCCGCTTCATTTTGATCGATCTGGAACTGCCCGGGTTTCGTACAAACCACCGTATCAACCACTTTATAATTATCCTTCTCAAATACAGCATATACGGTTTGATCTTCCAGATTAGAAAGTTCCCCTTCAATCCGATAGACATAATCCTTGCCACAAGATGACAAACAAATTATAAAGCCAATAATAAGTGCCAGTTTTTTTATCATTACTCCTTTTTAAGCTCTTCTTATAACAGATAATCCGGTCTAAAGGTAGGAATATTTTTTTTAACTACTTTACATTTATAATAAAATTAACGTAGTTATCATAAAAAAAGCGCAGAATTAGTAATTCCACGCTTTTTTATAAAGATATTTTTAAACCTTGACCTTTTTTGATCAAGGTTTTTTAAGCAATTATAACTGAGGACCAGCAGCAACCAATGCCTTACCAGCTTCGTTGCCCGTGAACTTAGCAAAGTTCTTCTGGAAGCGAGCAGCCAAATCCTTCGCTTTCTCATCCCATTGAGCAGGATCAGAATAGGTATCGCGAGGATCTAAGATCTTCGGATCTACGCCCGGTAATGCAGTCGGAACCTCGAAGTCGAAATACGGGATCTTCTTTGTCGGAGCCTCATTGATAGAACCATCAAGGATAGCGTCGATGATACCTCTTGTATCTTTGATAGAGATACGTTTGCCGCTACCGTTCCAACCTGTGTTCACCAAGTAAGCCTTAGCGCCAGTCATTTCCATCTTCTTAACCAACTCTTCGCCGTATTTTGTCGGGTGCAATGACAAGAAAGCAGCACCGAAACAAGCGGAGAATGTAGGAGTCGGTTCCGTGATACCACGCTCTGTACCTGCTAATTTAGCGGTAAATCCAGACAAGAAGTAGTATTGAGTTTGCTCCGGAGTCAAGATAGATACTGGAGGCAATACACCAAATGCGTCAGCAGACAAGAAGATAACTTGTTTTGCGTGCGGGCCTTTAGAAACCGGCTTAACGATGTTCTCGATGTGATAGATCGGATAAGAAACACGAGTGTTCTCTGTAACTGACTTATCAGCGAAATCGATCTTACCATCAGCGGCAACTGTTACGTTCTCAAGAAGAGCGTCACGTTTGATAGCGTTGTAGATATCCGGCTCGCTCTCTTTATCCAAGTTGATAACCTTAGCGTAGCAACCACCCTCGTAGTTGAATACACCCTCGTTATCCCATCCGTGCTCATCGTCACCGATCAACAAACGTTTCGGGTCCGTAGACAAAGTAGTCTTACCAGTACCAGACAAACCGAAGAAGATAGCTGAGCTCTTGCCCTCTTTATCCGTGTTAGCGGAGCAGTGCATAGAAGCGATACCACGCAACGGGTTCAAGTAGTTCATGATAGAGAAGATACCCTTCTTCATCTCACCACCGTACCAAGTATTCAAGATAACTTGCTCTTTAGTCTTCAAGTTGAAAACAGTAGCAGTCTCAGAGTTCAAGCCTAATTCTTTGTAGTTGTCAACTTTAGCCTTAGCAGCGTTGAAAGAAACGAAATCAGGTTCGCCGTAGTTAGCCAATTCCTCAGCTGTCGGACGGATGAACATATTAGTTACGAAGTGAGCTTGCCAAGCAACCTCCATGATGAAACGTACTTTCAAACGAGTAGCCTCGTTAGCGCCACAGAATGTATCGACAACGAACAAACGTTTGCCAGACAATTCTTTTACAGCTTTAGCTTTCAGATCAGCCCATGCTTCTTCAGTACAAGGCTTGTTATCATTTTTATATTCTTCAGAAGTCCACCATACTGAGTCTTCGCTGGCTTCATTCTTTACAAAGAATTTATCCTTAGGTGAACGACCTGTGTAGATACCAGTCATAACGTTAACTGCACCTAATTCTGTCTGCTGACCCTTCTCATAACCTTCGAGACCAGCCTTTGTCTCCTCCTCGAACAACTTCTCGTAAGAAGGATTGTGAGCGATTACTGTAGCACCAGTAATACCATACTTTGTCAAATCTAACTTTGCCATTTTACTTTAAATGTATTTAAGTTGTGAAATATTTGTTCGTTTCCTAAATCGCCGCAAAGTTACGAAAAATATGTTTTATGGCAAAGATTCTCATGCATAAAAAATGTATTTTAAATTCTTTTTAGGTTAAAGAAGTTAAAAATGGAAGATTTCATCTGATATTTGCCACGTTGACTTTGCAAAAAATCTCTGCTTGGAGAATTTGAAGCTGAGATTTACACCTATTTTATATATAAAAGGATATTTGGGAAGAGATAAGAGTTGCTTTATATCTTTGTAATCACAAAAGGATGTTTAACAGCAGCTCTAGCAGACTTCTGTGCTACAGTACGTTCGGCTTCTGTCATTCCCATAGGCAAATATTTATTTCCCACAACCGACTTTTTAAAAATAGCCTGATACCAAGTGCATGCAGCAGTATATCTACCATAAGTCAAATTGAGGTGATACCCATCTCTATTCATTCTGTCGCCAATATAAGATGTACGCGCATTCTGAATGGCCGTACCTGCAGGAACAAGAATATCAGGATGGCAATCATGAATAACTTTGCGGGTAGCATCTAAGATGCAATTATACATTATCAGCTGATTATTACCATACTTTACAAAGCCATCATGCTTAGAATCATTAGAATACGCCCATGTCTGATGAAACACAATCTTTGTTTTTGGTGAAGTATGCGTCTTGACATAGGCAATCAACTCTTTCAAATATGGCTGATAAGTATCGTAAACACCAGAGAAATGACTAGCTTGCTGTACACTTACATAATCCCATTCCTCATCTGCCAACGCCTTTGACACCTGCTCTTTATCTATTTGCTGCATTTTACCATCTACCCCTATTTTGCGATAGCGATAAGATTTTAAATCCTCATTGACACACTTCATATGATGTTCCAGAGAGCATCCCGGAATATAGAGATTAGCAATAATGGTTTTCACCCCATCAGCATCAGCTAATTCGTGCAAATTTTGCTCAATCGCATCCTCCGAAAAGCTATTTCCGATAGCTAATATTTTAACGACCTTAGCAGCATTTGCCCCCATGAGGACAAATGCCGTAACTATAAACAATAAGAAGATTCTCTTATTCATAACTAACATTATTTTAATTCAAACTTCAGAGTCTGTACATTTTTACTGTTTGGACCAACCATTACCTCGAATTCTCCAGGTTCATACTTATATTCCAATTCCTGATTATAGAATTTCAAATCATCAGGGGTAAGAGTAAAGGTAACTGTTTTTGTCTCGCCTTTCTTCAAACAGATTCTTTCAAAACCCTTCAATTCCTTCACTGGTCTAGACACACTTCCTACCAAATCGCGGATATAAAGTTGAACTATCTCATCTGCATCATAATTACCAGTATTTGTGACATCTACAGAAATCAGAATCTTACCATTCTCAGAAAGAATTGTACTAGAAAGAGATGGCTTTCCGTAGCGGAATGTGGTATATGAAAGTCCATAACCGAATGGATATAACGGTTCATTATCTATATCCAAATAGTTGCTGCGGAACTTCATAAACCATTTTCCATCCTCAAGCGGTCTACCTGTATTCAAATGATTGTAGAAGAGAGGAATTTGCCCTACACTCTTTGGCATAGTGGCTGTCAGTTTACCACTTGGAACCTTATCACCAAACAAGACATCACAAATAGCATCAGCCGATTCACATCCACCAAACCAGACATTCAAGATAGCAGGAAAGTTCTCCTTTTCCCAAGTCATCACAGTAGTTCTTCCTGAGAAATTAACAAGCACAATAGGCTTGCCCATTTTTTTAAGAGCAGCCAACAAATTCTTCTGAGCATCAGGCATTTCCAAATTAGTTCTACTACTACATTCACCACTCATTTCTGAAGACTCGCCCACAGCAGCAACAATAACATCAGCCTGTTTAGCTACAGCAATTGCCTCCTTCAACATCTCTTCTGCAGATCGCTGATCACGCATTTCTCTTCCAAACATAGTAGCATCAGCCTCTCTCTTTGCATCATACAACAGATTAGAGCCTTTAGCATAAAGTACTTCTGCTTTATTTCCTACAGCCTCCTTAAAAGCCTGAAGCACAGTTTTATTATCATTCAATCGGGCAGCAACGCTCCATGTTCCCGACATATTACTACGAGTATCTGCCAAAGGACCAACCAAAGCAATTTTACCCTTTTTCTGCAAAGGCAAAAGATTACCCTCGTTCTTCAACAGAACAAAGGTTTCTGCAGCAATCTTACGAGCGATAGCCTTGTGCTCTGGTGTAAAGATTTCCTTTTTTGCCCTTTTTTCGCTACAATATCTATAAGGATCATCAAACAGACCTAGCTTATATTTAGCTTCCAATATACGACGACAAGCCGTATTAACCGTCACCTCAGAAACTTTTCCTTCTTTTATTGATTTTTCTATAGTACCAACAAAGCCATCGGAAACCATATCCATATCGGTACCCGCATTCAACGCCATAGCAGAAACCTGCTGCAAATTGCCCATTCCATGTGCAATCATTTCTTCGATAGCCGTATAATCTGTTACAACCATTCCCTTGAATCCCCACATATTTCTGAGCACATCAGTCAAAAGCCATTTGTTACCAGACGCAGGTATACCTTCTACCACATTAAAAGAAGTCATCACACTTAATGCACCAGCATCAACAGCAGCCTTATAAGGAGGCATATAATAGTTAAACATACGCCATCTACTCATGTCTACCGTATTGTAATCTCTTCCAGCCTCAGCCCCACCATAAAGAGCAAAATGCTTGACACAAGCCATGACTGTATTTGGTGCAGACAAATCATTACCTTGGTAACCTTCTACCATAGCCTTGGCTATGCAAGAACCCAAATAAGGGTCTTCTCCATTGCCTTCAGACATTCTACCCCAACGAGGATCTCTGCAAATATCAAGCATAGGACTGAAAGTCCAGTTAATGCCATCAGCCGAAGCCTCTTGAGCTGCAATTTGAGCAGACAGTTTGATAGCCTCCATATCCCATGAACAAGACAATGAGAAAGGTATCGGGAACACGGTTTCGTAGCCGTGAATTACGTCCATTCCAAAGAGAAGTGGTATTTTCAAGCGACTTTGTTCTACTGCAATTTTTTGAACTTCCTTAATGTTCTTCACACCTTTCAAGTTGAAGAGTCCACCAACTTCTCCTCGTTTGATTTTTCCTGCAACATCACTACTTTTAGCCTGTCCTGTTACTATTTCACCTGTTACGGGAAGATTAAGCTGTCCCAACTTCTCCTGTAAGGTCATCTTACTCATCAAATTATCGATGAACTTATTCATTTTTGCATATTCTCCGGTTTGCTGTGCCATAGCCGGACTTAATCCCATGGCAAGCGTTACGAAAGAAAGTATCCAGTTTTTTGCTTTCATAATTTTGTTTTTTATTTATATGTAAAACCTAGTTTCGTTAATCCTTCTTGTACCTCAGGGCAACTCATGAAGAGTTTCCACAAAAGTCCTGAGCGATAATTTTCTATCATCGGAGCTATCGTCAGTTGATCTATTGCCAAATAACGAGGCACTGTCCATTTTTTTGTTTCAGAGAAGGCATCATAGAATCCATACTTGCCCCAAATCCAAGCCCCCTTGGCATAGAAATATTTAAGGGCATTCATTGACTGTTCCGGTGTATATGGGAAAGAAGATAGAGCCGCTGTTGGCGTTATCACACCTAAATCATTATTTGGTGCATGAGCCGAATAGCCATCAACCGAATAGCTAGCAGTCAAACCCCAGCATTTTTTTCCATAACCTTTATAGCCTTTAGGATTACGAACGCAGTATTCGTAATCGCTCAGAGCATGGTTCTGTACTACATTCCAATAGTTGGCATACTGATCCGACAAATTTCTAGGATCTAGCCCGATATATGAATATTGAGCCCAGAAAAGCGGACCGCCCATTTGTTCTGCTCCATTATGTTTCAACTCCAATGCATAACCAAAAGGCTTAGCTGTACTCTTGATTCCGCCACTACGCGCCCATCCTTTATGATAGCAGTCTGCTGAAATAGAATGAGTAGGTGAAGCCGCTCCAAGAATGTAAGTAATCAAACACTCGTTATAGCCCTCCAAAGGAAAGTTCATTTCCCATCCATAGTTAGGCGACCAATGCCAATAAAGTACATCCTGCCCCCCACGACGATACCAGTCGAATTCCATTTCCTTCCATAACTTGTCAATGCTAGCAGCAACTTGCTTCTCTTCGGCATTTCCATCTTTGAAATACTGTCGGGCACAGAGCAAACTAGTCATAAGAAACGAACTTTCTACTAAATCTCCACCATCATCTTTTCGACCGAAGGGAACAATTCTGCCTGTCTTACCATTGATCCAATGTGGCCAAACACCATGAAAACGATCAGCATTCTCTAAGAAGTTCACTATCTTCCTAAATCTCTTTACCCCTTCCTGACGGTCAATAAAACCACGATCGATACCAACCAGTAAACCTGCAATTCCAAATCCACTTCCACCGGTTGTAACCACATCTTTATCATTCTGCGGATAAATGCCATCCAGATGAATACGTTCTGGCGCCAGTCCTGAATTACTTTCCGCACCATCCCACATATAATTAAGGTGTACTTTCTGTATATAGTCCAACATTTCATTATCATTAGCAAAGGATGTTGGTCTATCTTGCTTTTCTGAAGGCGGAAGTGTTGCTGCTGGAATATTCTCCCCAGATGCTCCACATGAAGTCCATAACAATGTCAACATGAAGAGCGATATTAGTGTTTTATTGA
>OHNY01000188.1_pt1 | contig 17927 bp, 15 predicted proteins | sample 1569671 | NCBI WGS metagenome assembly OHNY01 (sample SAMEA3879523, study PRJEB24766) | human gut metagenome | biome: human-associated habitat; feature: feces | place: USA | collected 1985/1987
CCGGTCATGGCCAAGGTGCGTATCGGCCACATCGCCGAGGCCCGCATTCTGCAGTCCATCGAAATCGACTACATCGACGAATCCGAAGTGCTTTCCCCGGCCGACGACGTGTACCACATCGACAAGAACCAGTTCGACGTGCCGTTCGTGTGCGGCGCGAAGAACCTGGGCGAGGCGCTGCGCCGCATCGCCGAGGGTGCTGCCATGATTCGTACCAAGGGCGAGCCCGGCACCGGCGACGTGATTCAGGCCGTGCGCCACATGCGCACCATGAACAAGCAGATCCGCGAACTCGTCGGCCTGCGCGACGACGAGGTCTACGAGGCCGCCAAGCAGCTGGCCGTGCCCTACGATCTGGCCAAGTACGTGCACGACAACGGCCGTCTGCCCGTCGTGAACTTCGCCGCCGGTGGCGTGGCCACCCCGGCCGACGCCGCCCTGATGATGGAGCTCGGTGCCGAAGGCGTGTTCGTGGGCTCCGGCATCTTCAAGTCCGGCGACCCGGCCAAGCGCGCCGCCGCCATCGTCAAGGCCACCGCCAACTGGCAGGACGCCGATCTGCTCGCCAAGCTGTCCGAAAACCTCGGCGAAGCCATGGTCGGCATCAATGAGGACGAGATTCAGACCATCATGGCCGCTCGCGGCGAGTGACTGCATTACCTTGGCTCCCCTCTTTGAGGGGAGCCAGGAAAGGGTGACGCTCCCGCCAGCGGGAGTCAAGGCCCAAGGAGACAACATGGTTGTAGCTGTTGAATATATTTCCAAAGAAGAATCCGCGGGCGCCAAAAACGCCAAGCACGGCGTGACCGGCATCCTGGCCGTACAAGGCGCATTCGCCGAACATGCGGCGGTGCTGGACAAGCTCGGTGCGCCGTGGAAACTGCTGCGCGCGGCCGAGGATTTCGATGAATCCATCGACCGCGTGATTCTGCCCGGCGGCGAATCCACTACACAGGGCAAGCTCCTGCATTCGACCGGACTGTTCGAGCCGATCGCCGCCCACATCAAGGCAGGCAAACCGGTATTCGGCACTTGCGCCGGCATGATTCTGCTGGCTAAAAAGCTCGACAATGACGACAACGTCTACTTTGGCGCGCTCGACGCCGTCGTACGCCGCAACGCCTATGGTCGTCAGCTCGGTAGTTTCCAGGCTACTGCCGATTTTGGTGCAGCGGATGATCCGCAGCGTATCACGGACTTCCCACTGGTATTCATCCGCGGACCGTACGTGGTGTCGGTCGGACCCGAAGCCACGGTCGAAACCGAAGTCGATGGCCACGTGGTGGGCTTGCGTCAAGGCAATATCCTGGCCACCGCCTTCCACCCGGAACTCACGGACGATACCCGCATCCACGAGCTCTTCCTGTCGCTGTAGTCGATTCGTCTGCCGTTAGACTGGTATCCGATTGACGAATCAAGGAGACGATCTGCCATGCAGCTTGAGCTGAATCGACGCAGCAAGGTGCCGATGTACCGGCAGCTGGCCGCCGAGCTGCGTGAACAGATCGTCTCCGGCGCGATGGCCGAGGGCTACCGCCTGCCTCCCGAACGCGAGCTGTCCTCACGTCTCGAAGTCAATCGCACCACGGTGTTGCAGGCGTATCAGCAGCTCAAGGACGAAGGTCTTATCGCCTCCAAAGTCGGCAAAGGCACGTTCGTGCTGCCGGCTGCCTCCGCAAGCCGAACATCGCACACGTCAAACAGTGACTTCGGGAATGCAATAACGCGAACAACACGATCGTCGGCAGAAATGGGAACATCGCAAGCCTCCTCTTCCGGCGACGTAGAACGTGCTACCTCCACTGATTTCTTGACGACAGACCAGGGCAGCAGCTCTGCGGCGGTCCATACGATTCGTGAAAGCCGTTCGGTTCAGGGCCCGGAACCAACCGTCGTGCGTCCGCCATGGTCGGTGTTGTTCTCTGATTATTCCAACCGGTTTACCTACCATGACATCGCCTCGGCCGAGCGGGCGCAGCGCGGCGACACCATTATTGACTTCGCCACCGGTTCGCCGAACCCGGCGGATATCCCGGACGATCTGCTGCGCAAGGTCAGCATCGAAGCATTCGAATCGCGGGAATTCGACGGCCAACCGGAATCACCTATCGAGGGATTCGAAGAGTTGCGTGCGCTGCTTGCCGAACATATGCGCGCACGAGGCGTACAATGCGGCGTCCGCAACGTGATGGTGCTCTCCGGCTCCGAGCAGGGCATTGACCTCATCGTGCGCGCGTTCATCAACCCCGGCGACTGCGTGCTGGTCGAACAATCCACGTTCTTCCCGGCATTGCAGACCTTCCGTTCGGCGGATGCGCGCATCATCGGCGTTCCAGTGGACGAGCACGGTATGCGCACAGACCTGTTGGATGGGTATTGCGCGCGATTCCGGCCCAAGCTCATTTACACCGTCCCGACGTTCCAAAACCCTACCGGTACCACGCTGTCGCCCGAACGACGCAGCGAACTCATTGACGTGGCGCGGCGCTATCAGTGTCTGATCGTGGAAGACGATGCTTACGGCGATTTGTGGTACGGCGGGGAATCGTCCGACGCACATCTCCCCATACCGCTTAAAGGCATGGAGAATGCGGGATACGTGATGTATTTGTCGACGTTCTCGAAAACCGTCACTTCGGGCCTGCGCACGGGATGGGTTGTGGCTGATCCGCATGTGATCAACCGGCTGGCGGCTCTGCGGCGCATGGTCGACCAGCATACGAGCACGTCATCGCAGCGCATCTGCCTGGAACTGCTTAAAGAAGGCCGTATCGCCGAACATTTGCGCGGTTTGATTAAGGCTTACCGCATTCGACGAGATGCAGCAATCGCAGCATTGGAGCAGTATGCGCCGGATGAAGTGTATTGGACCGTGCCTGCAGGCGGCTACTATATTTGGGTTTCTTTGCCGGACGGCGTGCGTTCTCTGGATGTATTGGAATCCTGCCGTTCCCAAGGCGTTACGTTCATGCCGGGCAGCGTGTTCGACGTTGACGAAATGGATGATTCCCACATCCGTCTCAACTTTGTGCGCCCGGATGCTGCTGACATTGATACCGGCATTCGAATCATTGGCGAGACGATAGCACAGATGTAGCCAAGTGACTGGCTCATTGCGGTTGTCGAGTTTTTTTGATGGCTGCATACCCACATCGATGGGTGCATTCGACGAATGAATAAGCGAGGAAGCCATCATCAGTTCGCTGTGGCATGCGCATAGCGTTGTCGGGCGAACGGGGCAGACCACGTGGTCGTTGCGTGACCTGGCCGATCGAGCCGGCATCGCATTGCCCCTGGCGTAGTGGCGAGGTGGCGCAGTAACGAGTCACGCCATCGCGAGCCGATGATGCGAAATGCGGAACCGGTCGCGGCCATCAACGGCTATCATACATGCGGAAGCAACGATACGTTGGCGTCAGCACATCCATCTGACTCCAGAAAGGGACACGATATGACCACATCCTCCGTTTCGCCGGTGACCACTGAACTGGCGGGCAGCGAAACCGGCATCACGCTTGTCATTCACGCCGGAGCGGGCAGTCGTGGCAAGCACAGCACGCCTGAACGCATCGCCCAGGTCGAACTTGATCTGCAGCGCGCCCTCGATGCCGGATACCAGTTGTTGGAATCCGGAGCACCGGCGCATGAGGCTGTGGTCGCCGCCATCCACGTCATGGAAGACGCTCCCGAATTCAACGCCGGCCGTGGTGCCGCCCTGACCAGCGATGGCATCGCCCAGATGGACGCCTGCCTGATGACCGGCGATGGCGAGGTCGGTGCGGTCACCGGCGTAAGCACCGTGAAGAACCCGATCGATGCGGCGCGTGCCGTCAAAGAGCAGACCAAGCATGTGCTGTTCGCGGACCCGACCGATGCCGAGATCGCCGATTGGGGCGTCGCGACCGAAAGCAACGAGTACTTCATCACCGAACAGCGTCGTCAGTCCTTGGCCGAGGCTCAGTCCGGTGGCGATGAGTGGGAGAAGCATGGCACCATCGGTGCCGTGGCGCGCGATGCCGAGGGCAATATCGCCGCTGGCACGTCCACTGGCGGCATCACCAACCAGATGCACGGTCGTGTGGGTGATTCGCCGCTGCCTGGTTGCGGCACGTTCGCCAACCAGTCCACGGTGGCGGTGTCCTGCACCGGCATCGGCGAGGCGTTCATCAAGGTGGTCGCCGCCCATCAGGTGTCGGATCGTGTGCGTTTCTCCGGCGAGAACGTCGAGGATGCCGCGACGGCCACTTTGGACGAAGTCGCCGCGCATCATGGCGATGGCGGCATGATCGTTCTGCCGGCGGTCGGCCGTGGCGTGGTCGCCTACAACAGCGAGATGATGAACTTCGGATACCGTAGCGCGCAAGGAGGTAAGGTGCAGGGCTGATTGCCCCCTGTATTGCGGCATATATCATAATGGCCGGTGTGCTGCGGATTCTTGGTAAGGAATCCGCAGCACACCGGCCATTCATGTATGCGGCAAGTGCCGCCGATCAGTGCGGCAGTGCGCGCTACTTGGTGATCGTGTTGTACGTGGGCATGTTCGTGTAATCGAACTGCACGTTCTTCACGTTCTGTGCAGACACGGCGGCGAAACGTTTGACCGGGAATACTGGGGTAATACGCAACTTCATCGCTCCTCTTCCTCGAATGAAACTATGTTCCATTGGTATGAGCCAGCCACGTACGGTATTCGTGTCTGGCCTGCCACACAATGATGCAGCCGTATATACGGGCACAGCATTGCGCGGCAGTTCATTGTATGGAAGACATGCAAACTCAATGTTTCCTTGTCCAAATAAAAAAACGAGCGCGGCTGATGTGCGGCACCGGTCCAAAAACTCATGTCCGCCAGCGCAACGCGACTACGTACCTTATGCTGGTCTGCGCGTAAAATAGAATGGTTGCGATATTGGGTTATTCACGGAGGAATGGATGCGACGCTGGCTGATCAATGTAGCCAAAAATGAGACGATTCTCATCGTCGCCGCAATACTCGCCCTGATTTCGTGTTTCATTGTGCCGCCGGACGCCGATTACAAAAGCTACATTCACGCCAGCACCATCAGCCAGCTCATCTGCCTGATGATTGTGGTGTGCGGATTCCAGCGTATCGGCGTGTTCCGCATCATCGGTTCGCGATTGCTGGAGAAGGTCAGCACCATGCGCGGACTGGTCATTACGCTTGTCGCTTTGACGTTCTTTTCCGCGATGTTCATCACCAATGACGTTGCGCTGGTCACGTTTGTGCCGTTCGCGGTGGCCGTGCTCATCATGGCTGGGCAAGAGGATAAGACCATCCTCGTGGTCACGCTGATGACCATTGGCGCGAACGTGGGCAGTATGCTCACCCCGATCGGCAACGCGCACAACCTGTATCTCAAAGCCCTGACCGGCATGCCGACCATGGAATTCCTCGGCATCATGGCACCGTATTCCGGCACGGCGGCCGTGTTGCTGGTCATCGTGATTTCCGTGGTGTTTGGCGGCAAACCGGTCGGCGACCTGGGCGACCTCGAAACCGGCGTGCTGGCTCCCGAGCGCAACAAACACCAGCCCGACGAGATTCGTATCACCGGCTACGGCGCCGGTTATGGCGGCTGGCGCACCATCGTCTACTCGCTGCTGTTCATCGTCTGCCTACTGGCCGTCTCCGACGTGATTCCCCTGTGGGTGATGTGCGTGATCGTGGTCGTCGTGTTCCTGTTCACCGATCGGCGCGTATTCAAATACGTGGATTGGGGACTGCCGCTCACCTTCTGCATGTTCTTCATCTTCATCGGCAACATGAAGCGCGTGCCCGAATTCTACGAACTGGCGCGCTCGCTGGTCGGCGGCCATCCGCTGGAGGTGGCGGTCGGCTCCAGCCAGGTCATCAGCAATGTGCCCACCACGATTCTGCTTTCCGGCTTCTGCGACCAATGGCGCGATCTGATCATTGGCACCAATTTGGGCGGCATGGGTACGCTCATCGCCTCGATGGCCTCGCTTATTTCTTACAAGAACGTCGTGCGCCAATACCCGCACAAGAAAGGCCGGTATCTGGCCGTCTACTCCGCCGTCAACGTTCTGTTTTTGGCCGTATTGCTGACCTTGAGCTGGATCATCGAGCCGAGTCTCTGAGCCGCCGTTGTGGGTTGGGCCGGTCTACCGCGCGTATACGGTGGGGGAGCCGGTCAGTCGGCTCATGGCCGACTGCGGGATGTCGTGGATGCGGCCGATGGTGGCATCCAGCGTGGATACGCCGGATACGCCGTCTGTGTTGGCTGTGTTGGCTGCAGAGGTGATGCTGGATACGCCGACTGCGGACGATGATACGGACGCAACCATCGGCTGACGATAGGCGTTGGAGTTGCGGGCCAGCCGGGCGAGCGCAGGACGCTGCCTGCGGAACAGATTGATAAACATACCGCACACTCCTTCATCGTTGGCCGGCGGTCTTCTGGCCGCCGTGGATTCCATCCTGCCCTCCTGCGCTTGTATTCGCTATGGGGGATAGCCCCTATTATTCCCTGAATCTGCACGATTCCCCCTCATCCTTGAGGGTGATTCTAACGGCAAAGGAATCGGCCTAATGGCCGATGCCAATCAGCGCGAAACCACCAGCGTGACGCTGTACGGCTTGATCTTCATCGCCAGCAATGAAGACGGCGACGGCAATGTGTAAGCCCGACGTTCCGGCACAATCGCCCCCGAAGCCTCGCCGCGGTATCCGATAGTGGTCTTCGCCGTCGGATTGGCGCTTAACGTCGTCACCTCCAAACGCACCGGTCGCGATGGCGAGGCGCCCAGCCCGGCCAGTCCGCGCGCGATTTCCAACGTCACATCCACCGGGGAATCGGAGATATTGACGATTTTGATGTAACGGCAGGCGTCATCCCCGTCATGCCCGGTGGCGCTGACATACAGATGTTTGGCGGGGCGTGACGCGGTCTGCTCGATGGACACGGCATACGTCGTGTCGCCCAGATGCGTGGAAAACAGCCGCTCCACCTCATAATTCACTGTGGGGCTCACATGCGCCGGATTGAATTCGATAAGATTCTGCGCCCACCCCTTAGCCGGAATATGCGCGAGCAGCGGCGCATAGGAGGTCATGCGCACCACGTCGGAATTGCGCTCGCAGCCGGTCAGGAACGCGGCCTCGCCGAGCGCCGACTTCCACGTGTTCGCGCCTTGTTCGGTCTGTGGTTGGCCGGCAAAATAGCCGTTGGCTGAATATTCGCCGAAATAGACGCCGGCGCCGCAACGCGGGTAAGCGTCGAATCGTGACGCCTGGGATGCAAACCATTCGGGGGAGTGGTAGGAATGCTCGTCGACGATAATCGCGTCACCGGTGGCGGAATCATGTGCCCCGGAATCGGTTGCGGCCAACGTTCGCGCATGGTCCCAGCTGCGCTTCATCGCCGGCTGGAAGGGGAACAGTCCGGCGCTCATCACACACAGCATATCCGGGTATCGTTCATGAATGGCCTCGCTGATCATGTCAAACTTGGCCACGTAGTCAGCCCCGAAGTTTTCGTTGCCCACGCCGATCATGTCCAAGCCGAACGGCTCAGGATGGCCCATATCACGCCGGACCGCGGCCCACGAGCTGGACTCCGGATCGCCATTCGCGAATTCGATGAGGTCCAGGTAGTCCTGAATCACATTGTTGCGGAAGGTGGCCGAATTGATATCCATGTGGCGCGGATCGTGGCCGGGCGACTGGCATGCGATGCCGGCGAACAGAGTGGGCAGCGGCTTGGCCTTGAGATCCTCGCACAGGCAGAAATACTCGTAGAAACCGATCTGATAGCTCTGCGAATAGCTGGAACCATCCGGCATCTTGAACGACCACATCGAATACTGTTGGCGTCGCGCGGCCAGAGAGCCGACGGTATCCTTCCAGCGATATTCATTGCCGGGCGTCACACCTTCGACGATGCAGCCGCCGGGGAATCGCAGAAACGCTGGATGCAACGCCTGAATGGTCTCCACCAAATCGCGGCGCAGCTTGCCGTAACGCCATTTCGGGTCGCCCGCGCCCCAATAGTCCGCATCCATGAACTGCACCAGATCCAGATCGAACGTGGTGCGTTCGCCGGCGTCAATGGTGATACGCAGCTTGCCGTAATCGGTGTTCAGTCCGGTTACGTCGGCGTTGAACCGGTACCAGCCGTCACGGCCGATGACGATGGCACCATCCGACGAATCCGGACTGATCGAAACGCCGGAATCCTGCGCATCGGCCCCATCGTCCTGCCTCAGACCGGTCTCTTCCGTATCGTCAAGCGGATCGGAGTCCACGATATACGACAATCGAGTGGTACTGGTGAGCGGCAGGCCGTACCTATCGACCACGCCGACGGACAGCTCGGCCCGCCCATGAACCGGGCGTACCGCGAGACTGACGGAATAGGTGTGGTCGGCGACGATGGAGAACGCGGGCTCGCCCCCGTTGTCGCCGCCTCCGTTATAGCCGAGGTTTTCCAGATATGCAGGGCCGGTTTCGGAAGGAACATCGGACGTGATGCGAGCGTATCGGCTATGTGCGTGAATTGGCGGGGCGGGGCAGTCGGTGGTCACCCGCTGGCCGTGAATCCCGCGTATCTCACTGCCGAGGCCGGCGGCGGAACAGTTGATGAAATCCCAGAAACGCAGGGAATCGGCCTGCGTACGCCACCGTTCGGCACCGGCCATACGCCACGTGTGATGGTCGAGATAGACGCCGTCAAAACTGTAGTTGTTCACCATGTTGGCGTTCAGCCCGCCATCCGCACCATGGTTGATGTCCTCGAAGAACACGCCGTACAGTCGCCCGCTTGTGTGATGGGTGGGGCTTCCCACGCTAATCCGCACCATGGTTTCGATTGTAGAGGGAATGGAGCGGAAAGGTAAACGGAAGAGTTCGCTCACCGTTCATGTTGCGGTCAATCCAAGTCGACTGTTCGCCGGTATACAGCCGGTAACCTCGAAACAGGAATGGAAAATACGGACGACTAGGAGCGCGGCTGTGCAATCCTCGGTGGGAATACGTGAGCGCATCGACCACGTGTATCCGTCGCTGCGTCCGGCGGAGCGCGCCGTAGCCCAGTATATTCGGAATCATATCGAGGAGGCGGCCGACCTGACCGTCGGTCAGATGGCCGACATCGCCCACGTCAGCCAGCCGACGGTGATTCGGTTCGCCCGCAAGCTCGGCTTCGGCGGTTACCGTGAACTGCGGTACGTGTTGCGCAACCCGGCCGCCGAACACAAAGTGACCTTCAATCCGCTGGCCGGATTCGATCTGAATCCGTGGGATGGCGAAGATGAGATTCCCGGTAAAGCGGCCGATGGCGCGAAGGCGCTGATCGACGAGCTGCACAGTGCGTTGGACCCCAAGGCCTATCGCAAGGCGGTCGCCCTACTCGCCGAATCGGAGTTCATCGACATTTTCGGCGTGGAGAATTCGTTGACACCGGCGATGGATCTGTTCACCAAGCTCGGCTACCTGGGACTGACATGCCGTCTCAATACCGACGCTTACCTGCAGCAGATCGGTGCCGGGCACCTGCCCCACGGCGCTGTGGCCGTCGCCTTCTCCCATTCGGGCAGTTCGGCGGATACGGTCAAAGCGTTGCGATTGGCGAAGTCGCATGGCGCGAAAACCATCGCCATAACCAATGCCATCGGCGCGCCGCTGGCCAGCTGGGCCGACGTGACGTTGCTGACGGGTCGTGATTCGCACACGATCTATGGCAATGCGATTTTCTCGCGCGTGGCCGATACCGCGCTCGTGGACATGCTGTACATGGGCGTGATTCTGTCCGGCTATGGCCGGTTCTCCACCGCGCTCGACGAATCCGGTCGCATGATTCGCGACCGCGTATTCGAGAACTGAGCTGCTGCTTTATCGCGCCTTGGGCCGTATTGCTCTGGTCGTTGCTGCTTGGGTTGTTGACGATTTGGTCGTTGTCGCCCTGGTCGCTACCGTCCTGAGGCATGTGCCAGCGAATACGTAGTGGACTTGGCGTGCGTATGACGTTCGATCTTGCCGCTCAACTCCAGCTGGTCCAAGAGCTGCGTCATCTGATCCTTGTTCAGGCCAAGCGCTTTCTGCATGGTTTTACGGCTGAGCTTCACACCGCGGAACGCGAGGAAATTGAGCGTGAACTGTTCCAACGTTTGAGGCGACGGTTCCAGCGTTGCCGTATCAAGCGGGCGGGTACTGGCCTGATCGTCACCGTCCGGGCGTTCGCCGAATCCACTGCCGAGAATCAGCGTCTGCAGTGGCGCGCAGCCGATGATGCGTGCGCCGGCCAAAGCATCTGCGGCGTTATCCGTCATGCGCTGAATCGTGGGGAATGAGTACATTTTGGCATGCTGTGCTTCGTCAGTGGTGCTGGGCGCGGCGGAAGCATCGGCATCGGTCCGATGCGAGGACGCGGCCTCGGCCGATACAGGGATAGGCAGTACCATTGCCACCGAAGTGGGGCCCACGCGCAGTTGCGGACTGACCGCGCTCTGCGCGTAGGCGTCCATAATGCGTTGAATGCCGGTACCGCAGTTCTCGCAGAGGCCCAAATCGGCGAACAATTCAGCCAAACGCGGGGTGCGTGGCTGGCATACGCCGTTGAGTAGATCGTTGATTTCCAAACCATCGGTCAGGCCGCCGAGCGACACGATTTCCAAGCGGGAATCGAAGATATTGATCAGTGTGGGGCCGGAGTACGTGTAATCGCGATGTTCCAGTGCGTTGACCAATGCTTCGCGCAGGGCTATGGCCGGGTATTGGCCGGATTCGTTGATGCCGTTCAGCAGGGCGCTGGCTTGGTCGAGCTGGCGCAGCACCGAGCCGGTGAATGTGTGACGTTCGCGAATGGCGTTTTTGCCATTGCCCTCGAAAATGGTGGCCTTGATAACGAACGGGCATTGGTTGGACAGCAGGGTGGCAAGCGACGATTCGGTGGTGCTGGTGAAGGTGTTGTTGGTGCCGGTGTTGGTGATGCTGCCGGCGGGGACATTACCGGCATCGGCAGAGACGGATGCAGCCATGTTGGTCACAACCGGGCTTTCCCAATCCTTGCCTTCACTGGCAAAACGACCCTGTGCGTATGTGAAAGTGAGCTCACCGCTATCGCCTGCGACGGTCTGGCCCGATGCGGCGTGATCTACGTTGCTCTCCGTTGTCCCCATATCGCCGATGGTACCGGTGCAAGCCGACGTTACGCCGAGGTGTTTTACACCCCTACGGCTAGACTTACACGAGTTTGGCCCCGTAGCTCAGCTGGATAGAGCATGTGACTTCTAATCTCAAGGTCGACGGTTCGAGCCCGTCCGGGGTCACGATGTAATAAGCCCTTGGTCCCTCATCGTTTGTGAGGGGCAGGGGCTTTTGAATATTATGCCGGTCTGGGTCCGTCTGGAGCCTGAACTGTCGACCTTGAGATTAGAAGTCACATGCTCATCACCACCATCCGGGAACACCCTTAAGGGGTGCGTCTCCTGCATAACGGCTATATACTGACTTGAGATGTGCTGAATAATAACCAGCTATCGCGCGTCCGCCAATGGCGACGAACGAGGGAAGAAGGCCCGTGCCACGAGCAATCATCGAGGTAAGAAACCTACGCAAGGAATACCCCGTCGAGGATGAGACGGTGGTGGCGCTTGACCGTGTCAATCTCAGTATCCCGCAAGGCCAGATCTGCTGCATTTTCGGCGAATCCGGCTCCGGCAAATCCACGCTGCTCAACCAGTTGGCCGGCATGGAAAAACCGACGCGCGGCGGCGTGAGAATCGGCGGCGTACCCGTCAGCAAACTCGACGAGCGTGAGCTGGCGGCCTTCCGCCAGAAGCATCTCGGCTTCGTATTCCAGTCGTACAATCTGCTGCCCAATCTGACCGCGCTCGAAAACGTGGCAATGCCGCTGATGTTCCGCGGCGTGCCCAAGGAACAGCGCGAACGTGCGGCGCGTGGCGTACTCAAACGAGTCGGGCTCGGCCATCGTCTCAGCCATTACCCGCGCCAGATGTCGGGAGGCCAACAGCAGCGCGTCGGCATCGCCCGGGCGTTTGTGACCAAGCCCGAGGTGGTGTTCGCCGATGAGCCGACCGGCAACCTTGACTCTAAAACCAAAACCGAGGTCATGACGATGATCTGTGCATTCGCCCATGACTTCAACCAGACCATCGTGCTGGTCACACACGATCCGCAGATGGCTTCATACGCCGACCGCATCGTCACCTTGCTCGATGGCCGCATCACCAGCGATCGGCTCAACACCGACCTTTCCCGCCCAACTGTTCCGTCCACGCCGTCCGCCCCAACCACACCAACTACACCGTCCACGCCGTCCGCCCATAGAACCCAAGGAACTGACCGATGAAGCACCTCTCCCACCACACCATCGCCATCATCGTCGCGTTGCTCTCCACGCTGTCACTGACACTTGCCGTCATCTCCCTTCCGCATCAGGCGTACGCGGTCGACGGCACAGACGGCACAAGCGGCACGAACAGTACGTCTCAGGGAAGCGACGGCGATTCCGCGCCGATCGCCGGACCGGTGCCCAACATCATCATCACCAACTTCGCGTATGGAGGTGATTCCGTGGCCGCCGGATCCAAATTCAATCTCGACTTCACCTTCCAGAACAAGGGGCAGGTGGCGGTGACGAACATGGTCGTCACCGTGGACGGCGGCGAGAGCTTCGCCATCGCGGGAGGCACGAACACGTTCTACGTCGACGCGCTGTGGGCCGGTTACGCCATGACGCAAAGCGTGCCGATGCAGGCGCTCGCCTCCGCGAAAAGCGGTGCCCAGTCCGTGACCGTGAACTTCCGATACGAGTATGTGGACGCCAGCGCCCGCTCCTCAAGCCAGTCTGACGTCAAGATTTCCGTGCCGATCAGTCAGCCTGACCGGTTCGAAATCAGTGATCCCGTAGTGCCCGACCAGGTGATCGCCGGCCAGGAAAACACGGTCACGATGGAATATGTGAACAAGGGCAAAGGCGATATCGCCAACGTCGAAGCCACGATGGAGGGCGAAGGTTTCGATGCCACGATGAAAACCCAGTACGTGGGCAATGTGGCTTCCGGCGCCACCGGCACGATTGGTTACGCCTTTACGCCGCACGCGTCAGGCGAGCTGAAGACCACGCTCAAAGTCACGTACGAGGATTCCGACGGACAGACCAAGACCAAGGAATTCCCGCTCACCATACCCGTAACCGATATGCAGCCGATGGATGATTCCGGCATGGCCGATCCGAACATGGAACAGAACGCCAATCAGGGATTGCCGGTGCTGGTGTATGTGGTCATCGTCGTGATCGCCGTGGTCATTATCGTGGTGATTGTGCTGCTGGTGCGTCGCCGGCGCAAGCAGAAGGCCAAGAAGAACGATATTGATGAGGACTGGGATGATTGGTCCGAAGGCAAGGATGATAAGACCGATACCGGCGTGACGGATGGTGCTGCGGCAGACACCGCTCCTATCACACCAGTCACCCCAGCCTCATCAGTCGCACCAGCCGGCTCATCCCACAAGGCCTGAAAGGCCCGACCATGCGATTCGGCGACATACTGCGGCTCTGCAGACAAAACCTATGGCGGCGTAAATCCCGTACGATTCTGACCGTGCTGGGCGTTATCGTCGGCTGCTGCTCGATTGTGCTCATGGTCTCTTTGGGCCAGGGCATTAACGAGCAGAACGAGAAGATGCTCAAATCGATGGGCGATCTGTCCATCGTCACCGTGTACGCCAACGGTTATGCCGGTCCGATGGGCGGTGGCGGTTCGATACCAAGCTCGACGACAAGGCCGTGGAATCCTTCCGCGCGATGAGCGGCGTATCCGGCGTGACGCCGATGATGAACTTCCCTTATAACGTGACGGCCAGAGCCGGCGCGGGCGGCCGTTACCTCTACGATTACGTGCAGATCATGGGCATCGACATGACCCAGTTCGACCAGATGGGCTACAAGCTCGTCGGTGGCGAGAAGCCGGTCAAAAAGGATCAGGTGCTTGCCGGCGAATGGTTCGCCTATGGTTTCATGGACACCCTGAAGAACGGCGAACAACGCACCAGCACACGCGGCGGTCAGTATTCCTCATGCACGTTTGACCAGACCACCGGCCAGTGCGAGGAAGACCAGGACGAGGATCCGTTCTTCGATCCGCTCGCCACGCAAATCAGTCTGACCACCGGCACCAATTATCAGGGCGACCAGTACACCATGAACATGTACGGCGGCGGTGGCGGCACAGGCGGTGCGGGTGGCAACACCGCGGGTCAGTCGGAAAACGTCACCTTTGATGTGCGGGCTTCCGGCATTGTGGCGGGCGACTACAACAAAGGCTATGCCACCTCCGACGGTCTGGTCATGGATTTGCAGGCGTTGAAGGAACTGGCCGCCAAAGTCGATCCAGCCGCCGCCAAAAAAGCCACCGCCTATGATCAAGTGCTGGTCAAGGCCGCCGACCTCAAGTCCGTGCCCGAAGTCGAATCACAGATCAAAGCGTTGGGCTACGAGACCTCCTCCTATGAAGACATGCGTAAGTCGTTGGAAGAACAGTCGCGCGCGATTCAGCTGATTCTGGGCGGTATCGGCGCGGTTTCGCTGTTGGTTGCGGCCATCGGCATCGCCAACACAATGGTTATGTCCGTAACCGAGCGCACGCGCGAGATCGGCATTATGAAGGCGCTTGGCTGCTACGTTCGTGACATTCGCGTCATGTTTCTTGCGGAGGCCGGCGCGATCGGATTCTTCGGCGGATTGGTCGGCTGCGTGCTGAGCGGACTGATATCGCTGGGCATCAACGTTGTCGGCGCGTTGTATGCGGGCGGCATGAGCGGCGGCATGCCTGGCGGTATGGTCAGCGGTGCAGGCGGGGGCTCCGGCGACGGTACCGGTGGCGGAACATCTATCTGGACCATACTCTGGCAGGCGATAGTTGGTGGCGAGAATGTGACCCGTTATTCGGTGATTCCGTGGTGGCTGTTCCTGTTCGTCGTACTGTTTTCCACGCTGATCGGCTTGCTGTTCGGCTTCGGCCCGGCCAATAAAGCCGTTAAAATCCCGGCCCTAGACGCCATCAAAAACAACGAGTGATCGCCTCTGTCACCTGCTCCACCGTTAGTCCATAACGTTCGTTCAGTTCGCCCAGCGGCACGCGGTCGGTAAATTCCTTGGCTGCGCCGAAGTTCAGCACATGAGGATTACGGCTGCCGTCCGAGACATGATGATTCGCATAATATGCGGTCACTTTCTCGCCCCAGCCGCCTTCAAGCTGCCCGTCTTCAAGGGTGATGACCTGCTGGTGGCCATCACGCAACGACTCCAGTACGTCTGAATCCAGCGACGTGCACTGGCGCGGGTCGATAACCGTTGCCGTGATGCCATAATCGGCAGACAATGCGGCGGCCGTCTGCTCCGCCAACGGATACGCATTGCCCAGTCCGATAATCGCGACGTGCGAGCCCGTCTGATTGACCCGCCAATCCAGCATGTGACGCACACCGGCACGCTGAGCCGTTACGCTAACGGTCCCGCGGACTGTTGCGGCAGATATGCCCCCGCTGGCGGAGCTGACGGAGACTGGCAGCGAAGTTGACTGGGGGCGGTCAGCGATCTGCCCACCGGCAGCAGCGTCGCATCCCGTTCCGCCGTCAGAATCGCCTCGCCCGGCACTCGAATCACCACCGGACCAGCAGGGGCGTCCGCCGAACCGGCCGGCGCGGTAGCCCATGCCAGATCAGCTAGATAGTCGCGAGCCGAAGTCGGCACCAGCATCGTAGCCCCTGGAATATTGGAGAACATCGTCACGTCATACGCGCCGGAATGCGTATTGTCCGAACCGGACAGGCCGCCCAGAAAATCAAGTACCGTGACTCGCGAACGGTTCAGGCTCATCTCCTGGAAGAACTGGTCGTACGCGCGCTGGAAGAAGGACGCCGTGGTGGCCACCACCGGCGTGCCACCCGCCCGTGCGATGCCGGCAGCGTACGCCACGGCATGCGATTCGGTGATGCCCGTGTCTACATAATGTGCGCCCGCGCGCTCTCGGAACTCATGGGTGATGCCGTTCGAGCCCGGCGTGGCGGGGGAGATGACCACGAGTCCCGGCTCGGCGGCGAAACGCGGTTCGAGTGCGGCCATCGCCATTTTGCCGTAATGCTTGCGCGGATCGTCCGGCTTGCCGATTGCGGCATCCGGATTCTGCCAATGCGAGGCCTCGCACTGGCCCTCATGCGGTTCATGATCGGACAGGTTGCAGTGATCCGAATGCCACGGCTCGCTGTGGTTCACGTTATCGGTGGGATGCACGCCGGTGGGGGAGTCGAACGAAACCGGTGAGGCCGAGGCGGTTTGCCGATCTGCGTGAGTCTCCTCACCGTCATATCCTGCGCCCTTCAGCGTATGAATATGGACCACCACCGGATGATCGATATCGCGCACTTCCTCGAAAGCTGCGACCAGCGCGGAAACATCGTTGCCGGCCTCCACATACCGATAATCCAAGCCAAACGCGTTGAACAGATTCGGCTGGGCGGTGCCACCGGACGCGCGCAGGCGGGCGAGCGGACCGTACATGCCACCGAAATCGCCGGCAATCGACATCTCATTGTCGTTGAACACAATGATGAGATTGCCGCCCTGCTCAGCCGCGTTGTTCAGTCCTTCAAACGCCACGCCCGAACTCAGCGAACCATCGCCGATCACGGCGATCACATTGCCGATGCCGCTGTTCGGGCCTTCCATATCGCGGGTTTTCGCCAAACCGCAAGCCAATGAAATCGAGGTACCGGTGTGACCGAGCACGAACTGGTCGTGTTTGCTTTCGTCCGGATTGGTGAAGCCGGTCACCTCGCTGAAACGGTCCGGGTCCAGATAGGCGGCGGCGCGGCCCGTGAGCATTTTATGCACGTAGCTTTGGTGGGATACATCGAACACGATGCGGTCACGCGGCGAATCGAATACGCGGTGCAGGGCCACCGTGGCCTCCACCATGCCCAGATTGGAGCCGATATGACCGCCGTGTTGGTGGCCATATGCCAGCAGCGTGGTGCGAATCTCACGGCAGAGTTCGGCGAGCTCGTTGGGGGCAAGGGCCTTGACATCGGCCGGGCTGGCAATGCGGCTCAGCAGATGGGAGTCGTCGCCATGGGAAGGGGTAATGCTCGGGGGTATGTCGTGAAGGCGTGCGGTCCTCTCGGCAGCGCCGGAGACGGCGAAGGAATCGCTTGAATCAAATCCGTTTCCTGACGCGCTGCGCATACCCTCGAATCTCCCTTCGCTAGTCTTTCCGAAGTTGAATGCTAACGCCCGGCATTGTCCGAGGTCCACATGACGAAGCAATGCCCCCAACATCTCCGTAAATGGGTGATTCGTTCGCTGCGCGATGTGGGACAATGAATGCGGTAATTCCTTTTGATACCAAGGAGCGCGCAATGAAGGCCGTATACGCATCCACCGTCAACCATGCCGATCCGCTTGCCGCGTTGGCAGTGGGCGAGCAGCCCGAACCCCAGGCCCGCCCGTTCTGGTCGACCGTTTCGGTGCGCGCGGTGACCGTAAACCATCACGACGTCTGGTCGCTACAGGGTGTGGGTCTCGCCGCCGAACAGACGCCGATGATCCTGGGCACCGATGCCGTGGGCATTCTGGACGAGGACATCCCCGGCAAGCATGGGCTCAAGGCCGGCAGCGAAGTGGTGCTGTACACGTTCGTCGGCACCGATGGCGCGGGCGTGGCCCCGGGCGAGCGCCGCACGATCCTCTCCGAGAAATACCCCGGCACGATGGCCGAGAAGACTTCCGTGCCGTCCGCCAACGTGTTCGCCAAGCCCGCAAGCCTCACCACGGCTGAGGCGGCCGCACTCGGCACCAGCTGGCTGACCGCCTACTCGCTGGTGTTCGCTTCGGCGGGCGTCAAACCGGGCGACACGATTCTGATTC
>OHNY01000197.1_pt1 | contig 17160 bp, 7 predicted proteins | sample 1569671 | NCBI WGS metagenome assembly OHNY01 (sample SAMEA3879523, study PRJEB24766) | human gut metagenome | biome: human-associated habitat; feature: feces | place: USA | collected 1985/1987
CCCCCTCCGGCCAAAAACAAAGTGTCCTTACGGATAAAAAAACGTACCGGTACGTTGGCCGTATCGGGGTAATAGATGGTGTCCCCTTTGGCGCAGAACGAAACGGTCTCGGTCTCTTGGTCGATCCAGATTCCCTGCAAAGCTTTTTTGGCCTCCTGGTCTTCCGGTTCGGGAGTATCCCCGCTTGGAGTACGGTTGTCCCTTGTACCGCAACTTGTCCATGCTGCCACGGACACTAAAAGACTACCGTATATAATATGATGTATCCATTTCATTACTTTCCGATACAATGGTATTCAAATCCGGCTTCGCGTACTTCGTCAGCGTCATATACGTTGCGCCCGTCGATGATGAGCCGTCCGCTCATCGTCTTCTTCAGCACGCCCCAAGCCGGCAGGCGGAATTCCTTCCATTCGGTCACCAAGAGCAGCGCGTCGGCATCCAATGCCGCTTCGTACATGTCGCGGGCATAAATGACTGCATCGCCCAAACGGCGGCGGCACTCATCCATGGCTTCCGGGTCGTAGACACGGACCGTGCATCCGGCTTCCAGTAATTTCCGGATAAGAACGAGGGACGGTGCTTCGCGCATGTCGTCCGTCTCAGGCTTGAAAGCCAGTCCCCACAATGTGACGGTCTTGCCAGCCAACCCATGTTGCCATGCCGTGTCCAGCTTGTGGAAGAGGATGGACTTCTGGCGTTCGTTCACGGCCTCTACGGCTTTCAGTACCGTCATTTCGTAGCCGTTCTGCTCGGCCGTTTTGATGAGTGCCTTCACGTCTTTGGGAAAACAAGAGCCTCCGTAGCCGCATCCGGCATACAGGAATTTGCGGCCGATACGGGTGTCGGCTCCGATACCGTTGCGCACCATGTTGACATCCGCTCCCACACGTTCGCACAAATTGGCGATGTCGTTCATGAACGAGATGCGTGTGGCCAACATGGAGTTAGCGGCATATTTCGTCATCTCGGCAGAGGGAATGTCCATGAATATCACTCGGAAATTGTTGATAAGAAAAGGTTTGTAGAGTTTGGTCATCAGTTCCTTGGCTTTTTCAGACTCCACGCCTACCACCACGCGGTCCGGGCTCATGAAGTCGCTGATGGCGTTGCCTTCTTTCAGGAATTCCGGATTGGAGGCCACATCGAAAGCGATGTCGATTCCCCGTTCGTCCAACTCTTCCTGAATGGCGTGGCGTACTTTCTGCGCCGTACCGACGGGAACGGTACTCTTGGTGACAACCAATTTGTAATCAGTCATATATCTTCCGATTGTTCGAGCAACTTGTAGGACGTATTTCAAGTCCGCGCTTCCGTCTTCGTCGGGGGGAGTTCCCACGGCACTGAATATCACCTGCACCTTGTCGAGCACGCTTTCGAGTGAAGTGGTGAAGTCCAACCGCCCTGCTTTTTGATTCTTCTGGACCAATTCCTTCAAGCCCGGTTCGTAAATAGGAATTTCACCTTGTTTGAGCTTTTCAATTTTATTCCGGTCCACGTCCACGCAAGTGACATTGACCCCTATCTCGGCAAAACATGTACCGGTTACCAAACCTACGTAGCCGCTGCCTACAATCGCTATATTCATACTTTCGTTGCTATTAACTGTAGGCAAAAGTAATGAAAAATAGAGCTATCAACAATACAAGCTGAAATATTTGATAACTTTTTCTGCAAAAATTAGCAATGTCCACGGGAAAGCCGTAAATTTGTAGTGTGAAAGAGTTAGTAAAACATATCGAGATATTGTTGCTGGATCACGATTGTGTGGTGGTTCCGCAAATCGGGGGATTCGTGACTTGCAATGCTCCGGCCAAATACGTGGAAGAAGAAAATCTGTTTTTACCTCCTATCCGTACGGTGGGGTTCAACGAACGTTTGAAGGCCGACGACGGATTGTTGGTTCGTTCATACGTGGAAGCATACGATTGTTCCGACACCGAGGCGAGAGCCATGCTCGGGGAACAGATCCGCGACCTGCAACAGGAATTGTGGGAGACGGGCACGTACGACCTTGGGAGCATCGGGGTATTGATGTTGGATGAGCGGAACAATGTGGAGTTTTCACCTTGTCAGGCCGGTACGGTCTGTCCGGCTTATTATGGTTTGGACGCCTTGCTGTTCGAACCTTTGCAAGCGGAAAAGGCGGTGGAAGCGTCATTGACCGTCGAGGTGTCGCGTACGGTTCCCGAAAGAAAGCCTAAAGCGGTTGCAACCGAAAGCGAGCCTGTGGCACGCGGCGAAATCACCATCCGGCTGAAGACGGTGTGGCTGCAAAACATTGCTGCCGTGGCTGCCGTGGTGCTCTTGTTTTTCCTGATGTCTCCCGATGCCAAGAACACGGGAGTGTCTTCCGCGAACCAAGCTGATTTCGCCCGTCTGATGTGGATGCCTGCGGTACAGGAAACCGTACCCGAGGCTTTCGGTAAGCCGGAAGAGATACAGGCCAAGGGTACGGAAACGGATGTGGAAGGCGCAGGAACGGCCGTTGCCCGACCGGAACCCGTCCAAAAGACGGAGGGTGCGGCGGCAGTGAAAAGCGGCTATTGCGTTGTGGTGGCCAGTGCCATTTCGGAAAAGAACGCAGAGAGTTATGTCGAACGGCTTCATAAGGAAGGTTACAAAGAGGCGCAAGTATATAAAAAAGGAAATATGGTGCGTGTGGTATTCCCCGGATTTGCATCCGAGGCAGAAGCGCATGCCAAGATGAACGTTTTGAGCGACCGGTCGGAAGAGTTTGCGTCTGCATGGGTTTATCATATCAAGTAAGGAATACAAGGAATGAAAAGAGTACGCTGTCCTAAATGTGATCATTACATCACTTTTGACGAAACCCAGTATGAAGACGGGCAGTCGCTTGTTTTCGAATGTCCGGAATGCCGCAAGCAGTTCGGTATACGCATCGGGGCATCCAAGTTGCGGGCTACACGCAAGGAAGAGACTGTAGACGAGAACGAGAACGACGACGCATACGGCAGTATCGTTGTGGTGGAGAACGTCTTCCACTATAAGCAGGTGCTTCCGTTGAAGTTGGGCGACAACGTAATCGGAAGGTACGTGAAAGGGACTGCCATTTCTACCCCCATCGAGACAGTAGACCCCAGTGTGGACACCAAGCATTGCATTATTAATGTGAAGCGGGATAAGAACGGTCGTCTGGTGTACACCTTGCGCGACGCGCCGAGCAATACCGGCACTTTTTATATGAATGACATATTGACGGACTATGACCGTGTGAGACTGGAAGACGGCAGCATAGTCACTATCGGGGCTACCACGCTGATATTGCGTGCGGCCCGTGAAGAATAATTTTTATCTTATTTTTATGCAACCGGAATTGAGCAAGATGGTTGCCGCTACCCTTTCCATTGCCGAAAGACAAGTGGCACGCACCTTGGATTTATTGGAGGGAGGGGCTACCATCCCTTTTATCAGCCGTTACCGTAAGGAGATGACCGGAGGGCTGGATGAAGTGCAAATCGGAGAAATCAAAAGAGTGTATGACAAATTGGTCGAGACGGGCAAACGAAAGGAAACGATATTGGCTTCCATCGAGGCGCAAGACAAGTTGACCGATGAACTGAAACGGAGAATCGAGGCTTGTTGGGACGCTACGGAATTGGAAGACATCTATTTGCCTTATAAACCGAAACGTCGTACGCGTGCCGAGATAGCCCGGCAGAAAGGACTGGAACCCTTGGCCGTGATTATCGCCATGCAGCGTGAGGCGCACATACGCGAAGTGGCCGGACGTTATGTGAACGGGCAGGTAAAGGATGCGGACGAGGCTTTGGCCGGGGCTTCGGATATTCTGGCCGAACAGTTCAACGAGAACGAACGTTGTCGGAACTCCGTACGTCAACAGTTCCGCCGTGGAGCTGTCATCAGTTCCAAAGTTGTGAAAGGTAAAGAGGAGGAAGGGGCGAAATACCGTGATTATTTTGATTTCAGCGAACCATTGAAGCGATGCTCGTCTCATCGTTTGTTGGCTTTGCGACGCGGAGAGGCGGAAGGTATCCTGAAGGTGGCTATTTCGCCGGACGACGAGGCTTGCGTGGAGAGCTTGAACCGTTTGTGCGTCAAAGGAAACGGCGAATGCAGCAAACTCGTAGCTTCTGCATTGACAGATAGTTATAAGCGTTTGATTAAACCTTCCATCGAAACGGAATTTGCAGCCGCTTCCAAACAGAAAGCCGATGATGAGGCCATCAGGGTCTTCGCGCAAAATCTTCACCAACTGCTTTTGGCTCCGCCTTTGGGGCAGAAACGTGTGTTGGGTTTAGACCCCGGATTCCGTACGGGATGCAAGGTGGTATGCTTGGATGCCCAAGGGAATTTGTTGCATAACGAAGCGATATACCCCCACCCTCCGCGCAATGAATACGCACAGGCGCAACGGAAGTTGCAGAAATTAGTGGAACAGTACGACATACAGGCCATAGCCATAGGGAACGGTACGGCCAGTCGCGAGACGGAGAGCTTCGTGCAATCTGTCCGTTTCGACCGTCCGGTAGAAGCGTTCGTGGTGAGTGAAGACGGGGCTTCCATCTATTCGGCTTCCAAAATCGCCCGTGAGGAATTTCCGGAATATGACGTGACGGTGCGCGGTGCCGTTTCCATCGGACGCAGGTTGATGGACCCGTTGGCGGAATTGGTGAAGATAGACCCGAAATCCATCGGTGTCGGACAATACCAGCACGACGTGGACCAGACGAAACTGCGGGAAACGTTGAACCGTACGGTAGAATCGTGCGTGAATGCCGTGGGAGTCAACTTGAATACCGCGAGTTGTCAACTGCTGACTTACGTGTCGGGTCTGGGGCCGCAACTGGCACAGAATATCGTGGACTACCGCGCGGAAAACGGTCCCTTCCCCACCCGGCGGGATTTGATGAAAGTGAAACGCATGGGGGCGAAAGCCTTTGAGCAGTGCGCCGGTTTCTTGCGCATTCCGGGAGGTGAGAATCCTTTGGACAATACAGCCGTGCATCCCGAACGTTATGACTTGGTGCAAAGGATGGCCAAGGATGCGGGAGCTTCTGTGGAAGAACTCATCCGCAACAAGGAATTGCGGCGGAGCATTCCGTTGGAACAGTATGCGACGGAGGATTGCGGCCTTCCTACGCTGAACGACATCATGAGCGAGCTGGACAAACCGGGGCGCGACCCGCGCAGCAAAATAAAGGCCTTTTCTTTCGATCCCAATGTGCATACGATGGACGACCTGAAGGAAGGGATGGTATTGCCGGGCATCATTTCCAATATTACGAATTTCGGTTGTTTCGTAGACATCGGGGTGCACGAGAAAGGTTTGGTGCATATTTCGCAGTTGGCCGACCGCTATGTGAGCGACCCGAACGAAGTCGTTTCGCTCCATCAACAGGTGAACGTGCGCGTGCTGCAAGTGGACAAGGAACGCAAACGGATTGCATTATCATTGAAAATCTGATGAATTTATGAAATACAAGATTTTGGTCCTGGATTTGGACGGGACTTTGACGAACAAGAAAAAAGAAATCACGGTGCATACGAGGGAAACCCTCATCCGGGCACAGGAAGCGGGCGTGAAGATCGTGCTGGCTTCCGGAAGGCCCACCTACGGCATCGCCCCCTTGGCCGAAGAACTGCGCCTCGGGGACTTCGAGGGTTATATCCTGTCCTACAACGGAGGGCAAATCATTGATTGGAAGACCAAGAAGATGATGTATGAGAATGAACTCGACCCGAAAGTATATCCTTATTTATATGAATGCGCGAAAAAGAACGGTTTCGTAATATTGAGCTACAAGGACGAATACATCGTATCGGAAGATGCGGGGAATCCGTACGTGCAACATGAGGCTTTTCTGAACAGGATGCCCAGCATTACCGTACCGAATTTCCTGGAGGTGTTCGATTTCCCTGTTCCGAAGTGCCTGATTGTGGGCGACCCGGAACCGTTGTCCGTACTGGAGCAAAAGATGAAGCAAGATTTGGAAGGGCGGATGAATGTATTCCGTTCCGAACCGTTTTTCTTGGAATTGGTGCCCAATGGCATTGACAAGGCGCGAAGCCTTGCCGTCCTATTGGACGAGTTGGGCATGAAACCGGAAGAAATGGTGGCTGTGGGCGACGGATTCAACGACTTGTCCATGATTCAGTTTGCAGGTTTGGGAGTAGCCATGGCCAATGCGCAGGATGTCGTAAAAGAAGCCGCCGACTATGTCACTCTCTCGAATGAGGAGGACGGTGTGGCTGCAGTGGTGGAGAAATTCTTTTGGGAATAAGTCCGAATCTTGATAAATAGAAAATGCCGGAAAGGTTGGAACTTGAAACCTTTCCGGCATTTTCTGTGTTTACGCTCTTCTTTCCAGCATGACCACGTTTTCCACGTGCTGCGTATGCGGGAACATATCCACGGGGCGTACTCCCATGATTTTGTATTGAGAATCCAACAAAGCCAGGTCACGTGCCTGTGTGGCCGGATTGCAACTGACGTAGACGATGCGATGAGGTGCGGCAAATAAGATAGTCTCTATGACGTCTTTGTGCATGCCGGCTCTTGGAGGGTCCGTGATGATTACGTCCGGTTGGCCATGTGCCGTGATGAATTCCTTGTTCAGGATGTCCTTCATGTCACCGGCGAAAAACAGGGTATTGCCGATTCCGTTGATTTGTGAATTGATATTGGCATCCTCAATGGCTTCGGGCACATACTCTATTCCGATGACCTTCCGGGCTTTCCCGGCCACGAAATTGGCAATGGTTCCGGTTCCGGTATACAAGTCGTAAACCAGTTCCGTACCGGTGAGGCCTGCAAAGTCCCGCGCTACCTTATATAATTCATACGCCTGATCGGTATTGGTCTGGTAGAAACTTTTCGGACCGACTTTGAACCTCAGATTTTCCATTTGCAGGTAAATGTGGTCGTTTCCTCTAAACGTGATGACATCCAAATCGCCTATCGTATCATTGTATTTGAGGTTGTTTACATATAATAAAGAGGTAATCTCCGGGAATGTTTCGGCCAGATAACCCATCAATGCCTCGGCTTGAGCTTTTTCCGTATCGTCGGTGATGCAGAACTGCATAAGAAGCATCAATTCGCCCGTATTGGAGTTACGGATCATCATGTTGCGCAATAGTCCGGCATGTTCTCGCTGATCGTGGAATGTCAACTGGTGCTCGTACCCGTAGTCACGGATGGCGTTACGGATACGGTTATTGATATCATCCATCAGACAACATTGTTCGATGGGTAAAATCTTGTCGAACGAACCGCTGGTGTGGAATCCTACGGCTCCGTTCTGCGTATATGCGTTTCCGGATGCGATTTCTTCCGGTGTCAGCCATCTCTTGTTTGAAAAACCGAATTCCAACTTGTTCCGGTATTCTTCCGTTTTCACGGAACCCAGTATCGGCTGTACGCCGTTGAGTTCTACCTTACCGATACGGGTAAGATTATCCAGAACTTGCTGTTGCTTGTATTTGAGCTGCTCTTTATATGGGAGACACTGCCACTTGCAACCGCCGCAAACTCCGAAATGCGGGCAGAAAGGTACGGCCCGAAGAGGAGAATATTGGTGGAACTTTACGGCTGTCGCTTCGCAATAATGATGTTTTTTCTTCTGGATTTTCAGGTCGACCACATCTCCGGGAACGACAAAGGGAACGAAAACCACCATGTCGTCCACCCGGGCCAGGGCTTTGCCCTCTGCTGCCACATCCGTAATTGTAATATTCTCTAATATAGGGAATTCTTTTCTTTTTCGGGTCATATCCGATGAGTTTATTTAGTTTTTTATTTTGATTTCAGGGGACAAAAGTAGCATTTTTTTTGCATTTTTTCTCGTTTTTCCTTTTGCAGCCCATTTTTTTTGAGTAGTTTTGCATTAATTCATTTTGTTAACTAATTCAAAAACAAGCTTTGAAAAATGAGTGAAAAAAGAGTTTATACTTTTGGTAACGGGCAGGCTGAGGGCAATGCCCAGATGAGAGAAAGACTTGGTGGCAAAGGTGCTAATCTCGCCGAAATGAATCTTATCGGTATACCTGTACCTCCCGGTTTTACCATTGCAACAGATGTTTGCAACGAATACTATGAAGTGGGGCAAGAGAAAATCGTAGAAATACTTCAAGCTGAGGTCAATGCTGCGGTGGCCCATGTAGAAAACTTGATGAACAGTAAGTTCGGAAGCACTGAGAATCCGTTGTTGGTCTCGGTTCGTTCCGGTGCCCGGGCTTCCATGCCGGGTATGATGGATACCATTCTTAACTTAGGTTTGAATGATGAAGTAGCCGAAGGAATGGTACGTAAGACGGGTAATCCTCATTTCGTGTACGATTCTTACCGCCGCTTTGTTCAGATGTACGGCGACGTGGTGCTGGGAATGAAACCGGTGAATAAGGAAGATATCGATCCGTTCGAAGCCATCATAGACGAGGTGAAAGCCATTCGCGGGATAGAGTTGGACAAGGATTTGTCGGTGGATGAGTTGAAAGATTTGGTGGCCCGTTTCAAGAAAGCCATCAAGGAACAGACCGGGAATGACTTCCCTACCGACCCGATGGAGCAACTCTGGGGAGCCATCTGCGCCGTATTCCGCAGTTGGATGAACGAACGTGCTATTCTTTACCGTAAGATGGAGGGCATACCCGATGAATGGGGTACGGCGGTTTCTGTCATGGCCATGGTATTTGGCAATATGGGCGAAACGTCGGCTACGGGTGTTTGTTTTAGCCGCGATGCCGCAACTGGTGAGAACCTGTTCAACGGCGAGTACCTTGTGAATGCCCAAGGTGAGGACGTTGTGGCCGGAATCCGTACACCCCAACAAATCACGGTAGAGGGTTCACGCCGTTGGGCTGCCCTGCAAGGTATCTCGGAGGAAGAACGTGCGGCCAAATATCCTTCGATGGAAGAGGCTATGCCTGAGATTTATAAAGAGCTCGATGCCATTCAGACTAAATTGGAAAACCACTATCGCGATATGCAGGATATGGAGTTTACAGTTCAGGATGGCAAACTTTGGTTCTTGCAGACGCGCAACGGTAAACGTACCGGTACAGCTATGGTGAAAATCGCCATGGACTTAGTGCGTGAAGGATTGATAGACGAGAAGACAGCATTGAAACGTTGCGAGCCTCAAAAATTGGATGAGCTTCTCCACCCCGTGTTTGACAAAGATGCGTTGAAGAAAGCCAAGGTGATTACACAAGGGTTGCCGGCGTCTCCGGGGGCGGCTTGCGGACAAATCGTGTTCCACGCAGATGATGCCCAGAAATGGCGTGAGGACGGCCATCGGGTGGTTATGGTACGTATCGAGACCTCTCCCGAAGATTTGGCCGGTATGTCGGCAGCCGAAGGTATTCTCACAGCCCGTGGAGGTATGACTTCCCATGCGGCCGTAGTGGCTCGTGGTATGGGTAAATGTTGTGTGTCCGGTGCCGGTGCCATCAATGTGAACTACAAGAACAAGACAGTGGAGATCGAAGGCGTTGTATATAAAGAAGGCGATTACATCTCCTTGAACGGTTCTACGGGACAAGTTTATGCCGGAGAAATACCGACGAAAGCGGCTGAACTCTCCGGTGACTTCAAGGCACTGATGGATTTGTGTGACAAATATACGAAGCTTCAGGTACGGACGAATGCCGACACACCGCACGACGCGCAAGTGGCTCGTTCTTTCGGAGCAAAGGGTATCGGTTTGACCCGTACGGAACACATGTTCTTTGAAGACCAAAAGATTGTGGCCATGCGCGAAATGATTTTGGCTGGTAGTGTGGAAGGCCGTAAAAAAGCTTTGGCCAAACTGCTTCCTTATCAGAAGAGTGACTTCAAAGGCATTTTGGAAGCTATGGATGGCTGTCCGGTGAACATTCGTTTGCTCGATCCCCCACTCCATGAATTTGTGCCCCATGACTTGAAAGGACAACAGAAGATGGCCGATGAGATGGGCGTCAGTGTGGAAGAAATTCAGAAACGTGTGGAAAGCCTTGCCGAGAACAACCCGATGTTGGGTCATCGTGGATGCCGTTTGGGGATTACTTTCCCGGAAATTACCGAAATGCAGACCCGTGCCATTTTGGGTGCAGCCTGCGAGTTGAAGAAAGAAGGTAAGGACCCGAGACCTGAAATCATGGTACCGTTGGTAGGCATTCTTTATGAGTTGAAACAGCAGAAAGAAGTTATTTTGGCTACGGCTAAAGAAGTTTTCGCCGAAGAAGGTATCGAAGTGGAATTCGAAATCGGTACTATGATAGAGACTCCTCGTGCGGCTCTGACAGCCAACCGTATCGCTTCGGAAGCCGAGTACTTCTCTTTCGGAACGAACGACTTGACACAGATGACATTCGGTTACTCACGTGATGATATTGCCAGCTTCTTGCCGGTATATTTGGAAAAGAAGATTCTGACAGTAGATCCTTTCCAGGTGTTGGACCAGAACGGTGTGGGCCAGCTCATTAAGATGGCAGTGGAAAAGGGACGCAGCGTACGTCCGGACATCCGTACCGGCATTTGCGGAGAGCATGGCGGTGAACCTTCTTCCGTGAAGTTCTGTGCTAAAATAGGAATGGACTATGCATCTTGTTCTCCTTTCCGAGTGCCTATTGCCCGTCTTGCTGCGGCGCAGGCTGCCATCGAAGATTGATTCAAATCCATTTGATTGCAATAATTAAAGAAATAGACCTGCGCATCCATTGCACAGGTCTATTTCTTTATGTATGTTCATAAGGGAATCGGTCGTTTTTTGTCGTTATTATCTGAAAACAATCTCTACCTTAGGGGCAAAACTCATACCTACCGCATCAGTTTGATGCGGACAACTTATGAACAATTTTTCTATATGACGCTATTTCTTGTAATTTTAATGGATTGGCGTTTGCCTGTAGAAGTAGCGTATAATCCGATACATATCCCTTTGTTCCGAGAGAGGAGACGTATATGATTGTCACCCATTTCGCAGGTTTCCGTTTGCAGAAGCACGCCGGATAACGAGTAAATACGTAATATTCCGGCTTCTTTGCTCTTCAAGTACAACTCTTGCCCGTGGCAGGAATAGCTGACGATAGGATTTACGGTATACTCTGTTTCGTTCCGACAATCTTTGATGCCGTCAGGGTCGTCCGGTTGTACTTTCCGGATTATGACGAAAGGAAATTCCGAAAACACGCTTCCTTTAGTTACGCTTAAGGCTGGATCGTCGGCATCGGTTTCGAGAAAACCTGAGCCTGCGGTCGAAGAAAGACCGATGGCATACAGGTCTTCATCCGAATATTTGCGGAAGAGATTAAAGGAATGTTTGGAATAATCATTCTTTGTAGTCAGTGTCCCCTCGTCAGACAAATGTTTATTGTTATCCGTTTGGCTGACAAACATGTAACGGTCGCCATAAAGTGGCATGGGACGTATCCTCCACAAAAAAGACTGGCCGCCGGTTTCGTCCAGACCGGTGAACGTAGCATCCGTATTCCTCAAATACCGGCCTGTTTGCGGGTCTTTAATATAAAAACTGTCTTTGGCTTGCGGTTCGAGCGTATTGGTCTCATATACCGGCAGGTTGAAATGCAATACGGTTTCGGCTTTCGAGCCTGTTTGTGAAACGCGGTGGAACATCAACGTGTATTCCATGCAGGTGTCCAACACTCCGACACACAAAGTATCGTTCAGATCGGCCACTTTTCCGCCCAAATCGTTCAGGTGGAAAGTCAATGTGTCGGCTTGTATGGTGTCTTTGTCGAGTATCCACTTGTAAACGCGCGTGGAGTTGGCTGATTGGGCGAGCAGGGAGTTCGGCGAGGCGTACAAAGACACGGCTGTGTGGCGTGGCACGGCCAAAGTCGTCCCGCTATAGTTTTTATCGTCGCCATACGCAATAAACGGGTCTATCTCCGACACCTCCACGCGGAACGTTTGTTGTAATCGGGCACCGGCCTGATTGGTCATCGTCACCCGGTAATAAGCATTCGATGAAACGCTCGGCAGCGTCATCAGATTTTCGTTGTGGCTCAGTGCATTCCAATTCTGCCCATTGGTACTTTTTTCCCACTTCCATTCACGCACAGGAGTATCAATATACTCCATCCCAAATGTCAGTTCATCATATTTCTTCACGTAAATCAACGTGTCTGTTCCCGTGGTACCGTTCATTTTATAATAAGGAGTAAAGTTGCCGGTCCATCCCTCCCCTTCCACATGAAGGGCGAACAACTGCGTGTTGTTCACGCCTTTTTCATTGGTATAATGCACACGGAAGGTACGCGAAGTGTCCAACACGATGTCACGTGTGGAAGAAGTGCATGCCGGGTCATCGTCCCATGTCCATTTACCGGTATCCGTTTCTCCGTCCGGCAATAGGGCCGTCAGGGTCACGGTCGCCCCTTTGGGGATACAGTTCACGTCAGGCCGGTCGATTTCACGGCCTTCATACGCGATTTTTCCACTCAGGACCGTGGGGACTTTAGTCTTGTCCTCCAACGGGTCGAGCGTACACATCAGGGTACTGAAACCCAAATGGTCGTATCCGCCGCTGTTCCCTCCGCCGAATCCGCCTCCTGCGTCTATACCGTTTTCGTTCATTTCGAGCATCTTTCTGGAGTAAGGCACCTCTATGCCTCGTATGTTTTCATAGTAATTCACGATACGGGCTTGAGCCGGACGGTTGGTTCCCCGTCCTCCGTCTCCCATTCTCATGAAAGTCCCGTCGCAATTCGTATAAGGACTGTTCGGCAAGTCGTCCACTCCGGAATTATAGGCGTTGACGTATTCAAACCCACATACGATACGGTCGTTCTTCAGGGCATAAAAGTCATCGCCTTGGTTTCGCCCCGTGCCGCAAAGGTCTGTGGCCAACGCAAGCGCCATGGCAGCATGCCCTTGGTCGCGGTTGGATTCCTGCATCTGCCCGAAATAGCCGAAGGGGCCGCGTTCGTCCGGATGAAGTTTCCAGACCAAATGATGCAGCGACTCGCCATAACGGTGGTCTTCCATATACTTATAATACTCCGTAGCTTGGTTGTAGATGAAGACATCGTCGCACAAGATACCGATGCTCATCGCACACAGCACGTTGCACAAGCCCCAATTCGACCAATAATGGTCGTCTTGTGTCCCGTTGCGTCCTTGCAGGAAACCGATTACCCCGTGGTACCACACTTTCAGCATCCATTCTTTGAATCGTCCGAAGTCCGTGGCATTCCATCCCGGATAGTCGCGCATCAGTTCGGCAGCGTTGGCAAACTGGTAGCCATACAGCCCGTATGCCAGACAGGCATTCGTGTCTCCGCTCACCTTCTTGCAGGTCTTGGCCCAAGCATTAAGGATTTGGACGGACTTGTCCGCATACGCCTTATCGCCGGATATGTGCCAGACCAACGCACATTGGTAAGCCGTGGCGGCATCCCGGTAAGCCAACTGGTAATTGTCCGGGTCGGGTTCCCAAATCGTCCGGCCTCCGCGTACGATTTTCTCGACCGGAGCAGCCTTCCAGTCCAAACTGACATGCGGGCTGGTCAGCAGTTTCCTGTAAGCGGAAGCCCAAGGCTCCTCGCCGGCTTCTACCTTGGCTTTTGTCCGGTCCAGGTCGGCCTGCGTATGCAACATACCGGGATGGATGAAGTTTTGTGCATTCAGCCATAACGAACTGCACAGCGTCATGACTATCAAGTATCTTTTCTTCATGGTAAATGTTTTTAATGAACCGTGGCAAAGTTAGCAGGTAAATACCGTACGGGGACGGATGAAAAAAAGCATCTTTTATGTCGTTCTGAACCAAATGCGCCTGAAGGATGTTTTTCTAGCCACGGCATGAGGGAAAATGTCCGAAAAAGACGGCCGATTCAGCACAATGCAACAAAACAACCTATATTTTGAACCAAAATATCCTACGTCAAGTGGTGCCGATTGCCTATCTTTGTCTAATCATCATTTGTTATTTGAAAGAAAAGCCATGGATACCGTAAAACGAAAAGCAGGAAAGCGTGCCATAAGGACAGTCGTTCCGATGTTGTTCCTGTTGCTGGCCTCGTGCCTCCACGCACAAGACCGTCAATACAAATTCCGCCTTATCGATGCTTCGGACGGACTTTCGGACGGACAAATCCGCAGCCTGACGATGACGGAAGAAGGTTGTATCGCCATCAAGACCGGGTTCATTCTGAACATTTACAACGGTGCCACGTTCGACCGATTCCCATACGACAAGACACGTAAATACATTTGGGCATACGACCGTCCGCCCAAAGAGTATTACGACCGCGAAGGACGGATGTGGCTCAAAGAGTTGGGCTACCTGCTTTTGCTCGACATGAAGAGCGGACAATATGATTATTCCGTCTCCGAGGTGTTGGCTTCCATGGGAATAAATCAGCGGCTGAAGAACCTGTTTATAGACGATTACAAGAATTATTGGTTCGTGACCGAAGACAATACCGTCTCCTTCTACGACGTGGAACAGGGGCGTTTGCGCACCATTGAGGATGGCGGCAGTGAATTTACCCGGAAATACGGCGTACCGGTGGAAATGACGCAATACAAGAATCTCTGTTGGATTGTATATGAAAGCGGACTGATTCGCTACTGGGACTACTCTTCGGCCGAGTTCGTGTCGCAAGAGACACGTTTCCTGCATGTCATCAACAGGCTTACCGACCGTATATACCTGCATCCGGATGCCCAAGGAAACATCTGGCTGATGTACAACAACGGACTATTCTTCTACAATCGCATGGAACGCACTTGGAAGGAGGCATGCGGCATAAGCGGACTTTCCAACTTCTTCACGTGCATGGATTTGGACCGGGACGGCAATGTGTGGGTCGGCACGTCCAAATCCGGCCTCCGCATCATCGATGCCCGGACGTTCGAGGTAACCACACTTCCTGCACTGGAACTGACCGACGGAGGGACATTGGAAAACGATATTTATACGGTATTTTCCGACCGGAACGGGGGGATATGGGTGGGCACCCTTTTTCAAGGCTTGTGTTATTACCATCCCAGCATGCAGAAGTTCTCTCTCGGTCACACCGTGAACCGCTATTCGTCCGTCACCAGCGAGAGCATCCGGTGCTTTCTGGAGGACGCCGACGGGTCTGTACTTATCGGAGGCGTTTTCGGCCTCTTCCGTTTCCGGCCGTCTACCGGTGCGATGGAGCAAGTATTCAAGGCCGAACCGAATGACATTTGCCTTTCCGTTTTTAAGGACAAGGGCAGACGTATATGGGTGGGCACCTTCCTTCACGGTTTTTATTGCATCGAGGGCGGACAGGTCCGCAACCTTCTCCGTTCTACGGTGAATTGGGAACAAGACCCTAACCAAAACATATCCCGTGCTTTGTATGAAGACAGCGAAGGCCGTTATTGGGCCAGTGTGACCGGCGGGGTCGGACGTTTCGATCCGGCCACGGGAAAGATTACCTATATGTTGCACGACCGTCATCCCGAACTCCGTTCATACGCCGTGGTTCATGCCTTCTATCCGGTGGACGGCCATACGTTCGCCGCTTTGGGCAACAGCGGCATCTACTATTACGACACACAGAAAGACAGCGTGTGGATTCCGGCTTTTCTGAAAGAACAGCGGTATGCCGACACCAAATATTTCTGCATGCTGAAAGACCGTCACGGCGTGGAATGGTTCGGGACGGAAGACGGCATCTTGGTGTTTGACCCTCGCCACAAGGAGGCCACGGTGCTGACCGAGTCCGACGGACTGCCCAACAATGCCGTCACGGCCTTGTTGGAGGACAACGAGGGAATGGTATGGGCTTCCACGTTGAACGGACTTTGTAAAATCGCACCTCGTGAAGACCCTGCCGGGAAAGGATTTTCCGTGGTGAGCTATGGGGAAACCGACGGGTTGCAGGGCGGCAAGTTTTATGAGAATGCAGCTTTGAAAACCCGGTCCGGGCTTTTGTTTTTCGGCGGAGCCCACGGATTCAATTATTTCAATCCTTCGGAAATCCGATACGACCGAAGCGACAACCATCCCGTCTTCACCCGTTTCTATCTGTTCAACAACCCGTTGAAAGTAAACGAGGCATACAACGGGCATGTGATTCTGACGCAGACCGTGGACCGAACGTCGGAAATCCGGCTCCGTCACGACGAGAATTTCGTCATGATAGAATTTTCAGGCCTGAATTATGTCAACCCTTCGCACACTTACTATAAGTATAAACTGCTGAATTACGATAAGGAGTGGAACGAGGTGGTGGCCGACGGGAGCGGACGCGCCACCTATACCGGATTACAGCCCGGCGAGTACAAATTCGTGGTCTACACCGCCAACGGGGACAAGATTTGGGGGAAGACACCGGCCGAAATAACCATTACCATTGCGCCACCGTTTTGGGCGACGGCATGGGCCATCGCGGTGTACGTCGTGCTGGCTGCCGGTTTGATGGTCTGGTCGTGGAGAAGGTTCCGGAGGCGGGCACAGCTCAAAATCCGGATGGCTCAAGAAGCTAACGAACGGAAACAGCGCGAAGAGCTCGACCAGATGAAGTTCCGCTTCTTCACGAACATCAGCCATGAGTTCCGCACTCCCCTCACCTTGATTCTTACGCCTTTGGGGGCACTCATCCACGATACGGGCGAACCGGAGTTGAAAAAGAAGTTGGAACCTATTTACAATAATGCGCGCCGTCTGCTCAATCTGGTAAACCAGTTGCTCGATTTCCGTAAATTGGAAATGAAGGGCGAGCGTCTCAGGTTGAAGATGAACGACATGGTCTTTTTCTTGGAAGAAGCTGTCAGGCAGTTCACCGACTTGGCGGCAAGCCGTGAGATAGAACTTTCCTTCGAGCCTAAGGTGGAACGTCTTTTCATGAATTACGATTCCGACAAGATGTATAAGATGCTCAACAACTTGCTTTCCAATGCCTTCAAATTCACCTCCGCGCACGGACAGGTACGGGTCACGCTGGAGAAGGTATCGGAAGACGGACGGCCGTATGCGGCGGTCAGGGTGGAAGACACCGGATGCGGCATTGCGGAAAAGGATTTGCCCTTCGTTTTCGACCGTTTCTATCAGACAGCCACGGAGGGACAACCGGCCGGACAAGGCAGCGGCATAGGTCTCCATCTGGTGCGCGAGTACGCCAAACTGCATGAAGGAAAGGTCACGGTGGAAAGCCGGACGGGAGAAGGCACGGCCTTCACCCTGTATATCCCGA
>OHNY01000208.1_pt1 | contig 16691 bp, 13 predicted proteins | sample 1569671 | NCBI WGS metagenome assembly OHNY01 (sample SAMEA3879523, study PRJEB24766) | human gut metagenome | biome: human-associated habitat; feature: feces | place: USA | collected 1985/1987
TGCTCTGCTGCGGCCCCGAACCCATGATGAAGGCGGTGGCCGCCAAGTGCGAGGCGGCGGGCGTGAAGTGCCTTGTCAGCCTTGAAAAGAAGATGGCCTGCGGCATTGGTGCCTGCCTTGGCTGCACCTGCGAAACCAAGGGCGGCGAGGGCAAGAGCGTGTGCAAGAACGGCCCTGTATTTGATGCAACGGAGGTGTTCTTCTGATGGCAGACCTGAAAACCAACCTGCTGGGCTTTGTGATGAACAGCCCGGTCATCGGCGCGTCCGGCACCGTGGGCTACGGTGTGGAGTACGAGGAACTGGCCGATTTTGCAAAGATCGGCGGCATCTCCGGCAAGGGTCTTACTCTGCACGGCCAGTACGGCAACAAGGGCGAGCGCCTGTGGGAGACCCCCTCCGGCCTCATCAACAGCATCGGCCTGCAGAACCCCGGCGTGCAGCACTTTATTGACGTGGAGCTGCCCGAGATGCTGGAACTGAAGCAGAAGTACGGCACGGTGGCCATTGCAAACCTTGGCGGCCACAGCGAGGAAGAGTATGTGGAAGGCGCTGCGATGCTGAGCGAGAGCGCAGTGGACATCGTGGAGCTGAACATCTCCTGCCCCAACGTCAAGGTGGGCGGCATGGCCTATGGCGTGAAAGCCGAAGCTGCCGGTGAGGTGGTGCGCATGGTGCGCGCTGCCTGCAAAAAGCCCCTGATGGTCAAGCTGAGCCCGCAGGCCGAGAACATCCCCGAGATGTGCAAGGCTGTGGAGGCCGCCGGTGCGGATGCCATCAGCCTGACCAACACCTTCCAGGCCTGCGCCATTGATCTGGAAAAGCGCCGCCCGGTGTTCAACAACATCTTTGCAGGTCTGTCCGGCCCGGCGGTGCGCCCCATCGCCCTGCGCATGGTATGGCAGGCCGTGGGTGCCGTGAACATCCCGGTGGTGGGTCTGGGCGGCATTGCCACCGGCCGTGATGCACTGGAGTTCATCATGGCAGGTGCCACCGCAGTGCAGGTGGGCGCCGCAAACTTTGCCAACCCCCGCGCCATGGAGACCATTGCGGACGAGATGGCAGCATGGATGGACAAGAACGGCGTGAAAACGCTGGATGAGATCCGCGGCTGCGCCCGTCATGCAGAATAAAAACTGATATATCCATAAAATATCTACAATTATGCGCATAAAATAAAACTTAGCGCATAAATTTGCAAATAGTGTAAAAGCGTGGTACAATACCACCCAAAGGAATATACACCACTGAAAAGAGAGGGAGAAGTACAATGAGTGAAGCACTTGAAATTCTGAAGAGCTGTGACGCATTTCTGGAGGGTCACTTCCTGCTGTCCTCCGGCCGGCACTCCGGCGCATACTGCCAGATGGCTTATCTGCAGCAGTACCCGGACCGCTGCGCCGAGGTGATGAAGGCTGTGGCTGATAAGGTCAAGGAGATGGATGTGGACGTCATCGTCGGCCCTGCCATGGGCGGCATCGTGTACGCCTACGAGCTGGCCCGCCAGACCGGCAAGCGCGCCATCTTTACCGAACGCGTGGACAACGTGATGTGCCTGAAGCGCTTTGCCATCCACCCGGGTGAAAAGTGCATCATCGCCGAGGACGTGGTGACCACCGGCATCTCCTCTCTGGAGACCAAGCGCGTCATCGAAGAGGCCGGCGGCATCTGCCTTGGCATCACCTGCGTGGTGGACCGCACCAAGCCCGAGGCACCGTCTCCCATTCCCATTCTGGCCAGCGCCCTGAAGCTGGACCTGCCCAACTATACCCCGGAAGAGTGCCCCATCTGCAAGGAGGGCAAGCTGCCGCTGGTGCATCTGGGCAGCCGCAAGATGAAGCAGGAAGCAAAGCAGACCCTGTAAACTGAAAGCTTTTGTTGAAACGAGGAAAACTATGAACGCATATCTTCTTTTGGCAAACGGCATGGTCTTTGCCGGACAGTCCGTGGGCGCGCAGGGCGTGACCGTGGGCGAGGTGGTGTTCTCCACCGGCATGGTGGGCTTTCAGGAGACCCTGACCGACCCCAGCTACTACGGCCAGATCATCACCCAGACCTATCCCCTCATCGGCAACTACGGCATGAACCACGATGATATGGAGTCCGACCGCATTTGGGCAAAGGGCTACATCGTGCGCGAAGCCTGCACCACCCCCTCCAACTGGCGCTGTGAGGAGACGCTGGACAGCTTTTTGAAAAAGAACAATACCATCGGCATCGAGGGCATCGACACCCGCCATCTAACCCGCATCATCCGGGAGAGCGGCGTGATGAACGGTGCCATCCTGACCACCTTTGACCCCGCCGACCCGGCCAACAAGGCCGAGACCGAGGCACTGCTGGCCGAGATCCGCGCCTACGCCGTGACCGACGCCGTGAAGAACGTGACCTGCGCCGCACCCGAGGTGTTCAACCCGGAAGGTGAGACCCACATCGTGCTGATGCACTACGGCTGCAAGCGCAACATCGTGCGCTGCCTTGTCAAGCGCGGCTGCAAGGTGACCGTGATGCCCGCCTTTGCAACGGCAGAGCAGATCAAAGCCCTTGCCCCGGACGGCATTATGCTGTCCAATGGCCCCGGCGACCCCGCCGAGCCGGTGGAGATCATCGAGAACCTCAAGCACATCTTTGAGTTGAACATCCCCACCTTCGGCATCTGTCTGGGTCACCAGCTGTCCGCACTGGCAGCCGGTGCCAAGACCATGAAGCTGAAGTACGGCCACCGCGGTGCCAACCAGCCTGTGACCGACTTTGAGTCCGGCCGCACCTTTATCACCAGCCAGAACCACGGCTACGCGGTCGTGGGCGAGGAACTGCCCGCCGAGATGGGCGAGGTGGCACAGGTGAACGCCAACGATGGCACCTGCGAGGGCATCAAGTACAAAAAGTGGAACTGCTTTACCGTGCAGTTCCACCCGGAAGCAAACGGCGGCCCCAAGGACACTGAATTCCTGTTCGACCGCTTCCTGAACAACGTCAAAGCAGCAAAGGAGGCACGCTGAAATGCCGAAGGACCCCAGAATCAAAAAGGTGCTGGTCATTGGCTCCGGCCCTATCATCATTGGTCAGGCTGCGGAGTTTGACTACTCCGGCACGCAGGCCTGCCGCGCCCTGAAAGCAGAGGGCATCGAGACTGTTCTGCTGAACTCCAACCCCGCTACCATCATGACCGACCCGGACGTGGCCGACCATGTGTATATCGAGCCCATGACGCTGGAAGTCGTGGAGCGCATTCTGGACATTGAAAAGCCGGACTCCGTGCTGCCCAACCTCGGCGGTCAGATGGGCTTGAACCTGTCCATGGAGCTGGCACGCTCCGGCTATCTGGATCGCACCGGCATCCGTCTGCTGGCCTGCAAGCCTGAGACCATCGACCGTGCCGAGGACCGCGAGCTGTTCAAGGAGACCATGGAAAAGCTGCACCAGCCCATCATCCCCTCTGAGGTGGTGGAGACGCTGCAGGATGCACTGGACTGCGCCGACCGCATCGGCTACCCGGTCATCGTGCGCCCGGCCTTTACCATGGGCGGCACCGGCGGCGGCATCTGCGAGACCCGCGAAAAGCTGATCGAGATCGGCACCAACGGTCTGCGCCTTTCTCCCATCCATCAGATCCTGGTGGAAAAGTGCATCGCCGGCTGGAAAGAGATCGAGTACGAGGTGATGCGCGACCACAAGGGCAACGTGATCACCGTATGTAACATGGAAAACCTCGACCCTGTGGGTATCCACACCGGTGACTCGGTGGTCGTGGCTCCCTCCCAGACCCTGACCGACCACGAGTACCAGATGCTGCGTACCGCCGCACTGGATATCATCACCGAGCTGGGCATCGAGGGTGGCTGCAACTGCCAGTTCGCCCTGAAGCCGGACAGCTTCGACTACGCGGTCATCGAGGTCAACCCCCGTGTGTCCCGCTCCTCCGCGCTGGCTTCCAAGGCTACCGGCTACCCCATTGCCAAGGTGGCGACCAAGATCGCCATCGGCTACACGCTGGACGAGATCACCAACGACGTTACCGGCAAGACCTGCGCCTGCTTCGAGCCTGCGCTGGACTACATCGTGGTCAAGTACCCGAAGTGGCCGTTTGATAAGTTCGTCTACGCCGACAAGTCTCTGGGCACCCAGATGATGGCTACCGGCGAGGTGATGAGCATCGGCAACAGCTTCGAGGCCGCCATGATGAAGGCAGTTTCCTCCATTGAGCTGGGCATGGACACCCTGACCCACAAGCCCTTTGAGGAGCTGACCGACGAGGAAGTGGTGGAGCACATGCACGTTCAGGACGCCGAGCGCGTGTTCTGCGTGTACGAGGCGCTGAAGCGCGGCATCGACCACAAGGTCATCTACGATATCACCAAGATTGACTGGTGGTTCCTTGATAAGATGCAGCATCTGGCAGATCTGGAAAAGGGTCTGGCACAGTGCAACGGTGTGCTGTCTCTGGAGCAGTACAAGACTGCCAAGAAGTACGGCTTCCAGGATAAGACCATCCGCCGTCTGGCACAGGTGGACACCCTGCCCGTGGAGAACTACCGCGCCGGCTTCAAGATGGTGGATACCTGCGCTGCTGAGTTCTCGGCCAACACCCCCTACTTCTACTCCACCTACGACGGCGACAACGAGGCTGCAAGCTTCATCGCCGAGAAGGAAGCCGAGACTGCTGCCAAGGGCGAGCCTAAAAAGAAGAAGGTTCTGGTCTTTGGTTCCGGCCCCATCCGCATCGGTCAGGGCATCGAGTTCGACTACTGCTCTGTGCACTGCGTATGGACGCTGAAAAAGAACGGCTGCGAGGCCATTCTGGTCAACAACAACCCCGAGACCGTTTCCACCGACTTTGATACCGGCGACCGCCTGTACTTCGACCCGCTGAACCCGGAGAGCGTGGACAACATCATTGCCACCGAAAAGCCGGATGCCTGCGTGGTGCAGTTTGGCGGACAGACCGCCATCAAGCTGGCCAAGCACATGGACGAGATCGGTCTGCCCATTCTGGGCACCCCGGCGGACGCCATTGACGAGGCCGAGGACCGCGAGCGCTTTGACGAGCTGCTGGAGCGCTGCAACATCCCCCGCGCTCCGGGACGCACCGTGTTCAATCTGGACGAGGCTCTGGCCGCTGCCGAGGAGATCGGTCTGCCGGTGCTGATGCGCCCCTCCTATGTGCTGGGCGGTCAGAACATGATCGTGGCCTACAACCAGGCTGACATCATCGAGTACATGGGCGTTATCACCGAGCACGTCGACATGGATCACCCGGTGCTGCTGGATAAGTACATCATGGGTACCGAGTGCGAGGTGGACGCCATCTGCGACGGCGAAAACTTCCTGATCCCCGGCATCATGGAGCATATCGAACGTGCCGGTATTCACTCCGGAGATTCCATTTCGGTCTATCCAGCGCAAACCGTTTCACAAAAGGTGAAAGATACGATCGTGGATTATGCGATTCGTATCGGCAAAGGTTTCCATTTCATTGGTTTATATAATATTCAATTTATCATCGATAAAGCAGAACAGGTCTATGTCCTTGAAGTAAATCCACGCTCTTCTCGTACCGTACCGTTCTTATCCAAGATTACCGGAGTACCTATGAGTCATGTGGCAACACGCTGTGCACTTGGTCATTCTTTAAAAGAACAGGGCTATACAGAAGGTATACGACCAGAAAGTCAACGTGTCTTTGTCAAAGCACCGGTCTTCTCGTTTGCTAAGCTGCGCAGTGTTGATACCGTATTAGGTCCGGAAATGAAATCCACCGGTGAAGCTTTGGGAGGAGATGTAACACTGGAAAAAGCCTTATATAAAGCATTGTTGGCAAGTGGTGTAAAGATTCCTACACATGGCAATGTCTTATTGACCATCGCCGATGAGGACAAAGAAGAAGGACTTTTGATAGCCAAACGCTTCTCAGCCATCGGATATGGCATACTGGCAACCAAAGGAACAGCTGATTACTTACAAGCACATGGTTTATATGTGAAAACCGTGCAGAAAATTGATGCGCATGAGGAAGCCATGGAGAATGTGTTAGATGTCATCCGTAAAGGTTATGTCAATTATGTCATCAATACCATGTCACAAAAGAAAGAAGTGACTATGGATGGCTTCTTGATACGCCGTGTAGCAGCAGAAAACAGTGTGAGCTGTTTTACCAGCTTCGATACTGCCAATGCGATGTTGAAGGTGCTAGAATCAATGAATTTTACCACGATTTCGATGAATGAATTAGCCGATGCATGTTGATATGCGAATAAAAAACACAGGAATACAAAAGGTGTCTGATGTGACACCTTTTGTATATTGATTCTAACGCAGGTTTGTTTATAATGGCGAACTTATAAACTGCTTGCTTTGCAAATGCTATGAAACGCGTTATGATTACATAAAGAAAGGCAAGTGATCATATGCAAGAACATTTACAATGGCTTATCAAATATCTATTAGAAGAAAATGAAGCTTATAGGGACATTTCCATGCCGCAACAGGAAGAAGAATGTTTCCGACTATATCGCTCTTTAGTGAATGTAAGAGAACCGAAGCCGGTATCTGATGCTTTTTTATACCATGAAAAGGCAGTGTTAGAAGCAATAAAACACCAAAAGGGTATCGTTACCATAGCGCAAATGCAGGCTTATGATAAGAATCTTTATTTATGGAAAGGTGATATCACAAGAATACAAGCGGATGCAATCGTGAATGCTGCGAATGCACAATTGTTAGGATGTTTTCAACCTTGTCATGGTTGCATTGACAATGCCATTCATACTTTTGCCGGTATAGAATTACGTCAGGAGTGTGCTGCCATCATGCGAAAACAAAGGCAGGAAGAGCCTGTAGGAAAAGCTAAGATAACCAAAGGATATCATCTTCCGGCAACCTATGTATTGCATACGGTAGGTCCTATCGTATATGGACATGTCACAGATACGCAGAAGCAACAACTGGCAGCTTGCTATCGCTCTTGTCTTAGCTTAGCACAACAGTATCATCTGACTTCCATCGCATTTTGTTGCATATCCACTGGGGTTTTTCATTTTCCTAATGATGAAGCCGCCGCTATTGCTATTCATACGGTGAAAACCTATTTACAAGAAACCAATTATGAAATGAAGGTGATCTTTAATGTATTTAAAGACGAAGACGAACGCATTTATCAAACCTATCTCCAACATTGAAAAGCTGCATGCGCTGTTACAAGAGGCAGATGCAATCTTAATAGGTGCCGGAGCTGGCTTATCTACCGCAGCCGGTTTGCGTTATGATGGTGAACGGTTTCGTCGTTATTTTCAAGACTTTATAGATGCTTATCATTTTACTAATATGTATGAAGCAGGGTTTTATCCTTTTGCGACATTGGAAGAATATTGGGGATATTGGAGCCGACATATTTATCATAATCGCTATGCTGCTCAGGTAAATACGGTCTATGCAGATCTGTTATCCCTTGTCAAAGATAAGGATTATTTTGTCATTACGACGAATGTGGATCATCAGTTTCAATTGCATGGATTTGCGAAAGAACGGTTATTTTATACCCAGGGCGATTATGGCTTATTTCAATGTTCACGCAATTGTCATGCCAAGACGTATGATAATGAGAAAGTGATACGGCAGATGGTTATGCAGCAAAAAAAGCGTTGCATTCCCAAAGAATTGATTCCTTATTGTCCCTATTGCCATGCTCCTATGACAGTAAATCTACGCTGTGATGCTAATTTTTGTGAGGATGCAGGTTGGCATGCCGCACAAAAACGATATCAGCAATTTCTCAAGCAGCATAAAGATGATCACATTGTATATTTAGAATTAGGAGTAGGGAATAATACTCCGGGCATCATTAAATATCCTTTTTGGCAATTCGTTCATGAAAATCCACAGGCATATTATGTTATCATCAACCAATTGGAAGCATATTGTCCCATGCAGTTGGCAAAACAATCACTCGTAATTGAAAAGGATATTGCGTCTGTGTTAAAAGAAATAAAAGCATACGTTCAAACATAGGGAAGAACAATTTGTTGATCAAGGTATAAAAAGGCTATAGATATGGAATAAAAAGGAGTAGGAAAACGATGAGAAAATTATGGGTCTGTTTATGCTGTGTGTTATGCTTGAGTGCCTGTACAGCGAAAGTAAAAGATGAAAAAGTACCCCAGGTGTTGCAGGAGTATAAGAAATATGTCAATGCAGCGCATGCACAAATTATCCCAAATCCGATACAAACCGATGCTTTTTCACCATATGCCAATAGCAGTGAAGCGTATTATCGAGCAATGGATTATGTCATTGCACATGGGGCAAAAACGAATGGTGAAGAAAGTGTGACACAGCAAGAAGCCCTACAGGATGTAGAAGATGTTTTCTTTACTTTGAAGGCATTGTATGGGAAATATCCTATATATGGAGATGCGCGCTTCCAAGAAGCAAAGCAAATGGTAGATAAACAGATAAAGAAATACGCAAAGATTAAGAAAACAGTGTTAGGTGAAGTATTAAGAAAACAACTTTCTTTTATCGAAGATGTTCATTTTCAAATTGATTTTGAGCCTTTGCATGAAAGCTATACCATGTATTGCGAACAAGGGGTACACTATCAAAAAAAGGCATATGTGAAAAAGAAGGATGGTTATTATGATCAATCTAATCAAAAACGCATTGTGCGTATCCATAAGGATGCAGATCTTGCGGCATATTTAAAGCCTGTCTTGCATAAGGATGGCAGCATTTCTTATCAACTGTTTTATCGAAGCAGAAAAAACATTACGCACTTATCCATGCGCTATGCAGATGGAAGTGAGCGTAAGGTAGCTATGGAAAAAGTGGAACAGATGAAGCGTAGTGAGGATATTCTTACAGAAAAAATCGTGCAAGGTATTCCTTATCTGCATATTACAAAAATGATATATCCCAGAGCCAGTGATACGTATGCACAATATGCCGAAACTTTTTTAGCAAGGGCAGCGCAATTCTCCCAAAAACCGCTTGCCATTTTAGATTTACGGGGCAATCCCGGAGGTAATGCAATGTTGAGTTATGCGTGGTCGCATAGCTATGCCAAACAGCGCATAAGTGGTTATGGAACACGAATACTGCGACTGCCATTGCATGAAGAAAAGTTCAAACAGCTGATGGATGAGGAAACTGATCAATCCTTAGCATCTTTATTAGAAGATGGCAATTATCAGAAACATGATAACTTATTATACATAGAAGAGCCTTATATGGGAAAAAAGCTGATTGAGAATAAAAGTATGTTATTGGTCTTGCAAGATGAAACCAGTGCATCCGCCAGTGAAATGCTGATAGATGAATTGCATACGATGGAAAATGTGATCTTTATTGGAATGCCGAGCGCAGGAGCAATTAGTGGCAGTGCGATGTCAACTTTTTATTTAGATAAAAGTGGTTTGCAGATCATGTTTGGAAATTTATATGGGGACTTTCCTGAAGCGTATGCCAGTGAATATGAGGGGATTTCTCCGGATATTTGGGTTCAGGGTAAAGATGTATTGAAATATGTGAAAGAACTTTTAAATTAGTACATATTTTGAGTGAATCAGATTGTATAGTATATGCGTTTATGATAGAATATTCTAAGATTTCCTTTCATCAGGAAATTGGGATAGATAAAGAGGTATATGAGAATGATCAAAAAGAAAAAGTACAACTATTTTCAGGCATATCAACTGATGACAGAATGTGCTTATCAGGCGGCTTTTGAATTGATGAAGATGATGAAAGACTACCAACCGAATGCCATTAATGTACATTTACAGAAAATGCATCGCATTGAGCATGAGGCTGATTTACGTCGTCATGAAATTATGACCGTATTAGCAAAAGATTCGCGTCCTCCTATGGATCGCGAAGATATTGTGGCGTTAAGTAATGCGTTGGATGATATGGTGGATATGGTGGAAGATGTTTCTATCGGCCTTTATATCTATAATGTGAAAGAAGTACAAGAAGCAGCCATGGCGTATGGAAAGGTCATTGTCATGTGCTGTGATGCGGTTCGTGAAATGATGAAGGAATTTGAAAAGATTCAGTACAACAATAATATTATGGATTGTATCAAGCGGGTGAATCATCTGGAAGGGCAAGGCGATACTTTGTTCGCCAAAGCGACCAGAGAATTGTTTAGCGATGTCCTTGATCCAGTAGAAGTGATTCGTTGGAAATCTATTTATGATCGCATGGAATTAGCTTGTGATTCTTGTGAGAAAATTGGACATTTAGTAGAAAGTGTAGTTTTAAAACACGCATAATAAATTAACAAAACCAGTTTGATAGGATATGACATCATATCCTAAGCATGCTGGTTTTTTTGTAAAAGATAAACAAAAATTTCCAAAAATTGGAAATAATATTTACAAGATGAGGTTTTAGGAGTATTATATCAATGGTTGTATACAATTAGTTATACTTTTTTGAATATGTCGTTTTTATTGTGTATTCTATAGATTTATGCAAATAAAGTACAAAAAAAAGGCGATTTCCTAAGAAATCACCACTATGCAACAAGGTATAACATAATAGATATCGCCACGATATTTTAAAGATATTAAAGGAGCACCCTATGAGATTTATTGATATACATAATCATATGTGTTGGGGGTTAGATGATGGTTCGCAATCACTGGAAGAAACCAATAAGTGTCTTCAGAGTTGTGTGAAAGAGCATATAGAACGCGTTATTTTTACACCACATTATTGTGAAAGAGAAGACACGGTAATGTCCATGACATTCATGAAACATCGTCTTCAAGAGTGTATTGATCTAGCAAAACAATATGGCATACAAGGATACTGTGGATGTGAATTTTTATTAAATACTGATTTTGCGAAAAGTTTGCCAAAAAAGCAAATGCTTACATTAGCAGGTTCAGATTATGTCTTATGTGAATTTTCATGCAGGAATGAACTTGGTGATGAGTTTATGGTGGAAGAACGACTATATGAACTGATACTTGCAGGATATGTTCCGATCATCGCACATATTGAACGTTATTTTCCCCAAAAGCTAGATATAGAAAGGATCCAAAGATGGGTGGAATTAGGGTGCTATTTGCAAATCAACGCATCAAGTATTTGTGGCTGTTTTGGTAAGACGTGTCAGAAACATGCTAAGAAGTTGTTACATCGAAATCTTTGTCACTTTATCGCATCAGATGCTCATCACGATGCAGGAAGAAGACAGATGATGTTTCAGGCAGCTTATAAAGAAGCTTTGAAGATTTGTGGTGAGGATGTATGTGATTGTTTATGTTATCGAAATCCTTTGCATGTTGTACATCATGAAGAATTGGAAACCGATTATTTCGGTCATAAAAAAAGTCGCTTTTTTCATTTATAGGAGTTATTAAGGTGTTTTTAATTGTAAAGACGATAATAAAAATATTTTGATAAGTGAGTGAATAAAATGTATGAGAAGTTTATGAAACGGTTTTTCGATTTTTGTTTATCTTTCCTTGCACTCGTTTTACTAAGCCCCATAGCCCTCATGATCTGTATATGGATCAAATGTGATAGTCCTGGACCGGTATTTTTTAAACAAAAAAGGGTTGGAAGAGCTAGAAATCTATTCGACATCTATAAATTTCGTTCCATGTTAGAAACAACACCAAGCGATTGCCCAACACATTTATTAAAGGATCCGCAAAAATATATCACAAGGTCAGGACGTTTTTTACGAAAGACAAGTTTGGATGAATTGCCTCAATTGATCAATATACTGCTGGGTCATATGTCTTTTATCGGTCCTCGTCCTGCTTTGTACAATCAAGATGATCTTATTGCGGAAAGAGAAAAATATGGAGTTCATAAGTATCGTCCGGGGTTAAGTGGATGGGCACAGGTCAATGGAAGAGACGAGCTACCAATTATAGAGAAAGTAGCTTTTGATAAATATTACGTTGATCATTGTTCCCTTCTCTTTGATATTAAAATATTGCTTAAAACAATAACATGTGTTTTTAGAAGAACAGGTGTTGTCGAAGGTTGTATCCAGCAGGATCATGTAACAATTGAGCAAAAAGATACATACTCAGGAGATGTGAAATCCTTATGAAAAAAATTTTAATCACCGGAAGTAATGGTTTTATCGGTCGGCAGCTATGCGCAGCACTTGCTAAGGAATATGAAATTTTCGGTATTAATAGAACGCAAAGTGCGCAGTTGGATGAACAGCATGGTTTTATTTGTGAGCTTAGTGATTTTACTTCTATACATACGATATTTAATAGAATCCAACCGGATATCGTTATTCATTTAGCTGCACTTGTTCATAAAAATCATGCGGATACCTCAAAAGCGAACTATGATTTTATCAATTATGAATGTGCATGTAATATTTTTGATGAATGCATACAGAGAAACTGTAAATTAATTTTTTCCTCAACGATTGAAGTCTATGGAAATCATCAGCAGACATTGGTGAAGGAAAGTACAGTGTGTTCTCCTAAGAGTTATTATGCTATCGCAAAATATAAAGCAGAGGAATATTTACGTACGCATAGCGATCAGTTAACTTATGCCATTTTACGATTTGCTCCTGTTTATGGCGAAGCGTTTACCTTGAACATTGATAAACGAATATTATTAAAACCAATACCATTGGCTTATTATTTTAAAAATGGGGAATATCAATTTCATTTTTGTTCAGTAAATAACATTATAACGTTTGTGACGTTTTTAATTGAAAAAGATACCTATGGAAATACAATTTATAATCTTAGTGATAAAAAGGCAGTGAGTGCGAAAGAATTAATTACCTTTTATAAAGCGCAAGGCTGGTGTAAATATCATATTCGAATGCCTTATTTGTTATGTGAAGCAATGATCTTGTTTCTTGGTGTTTTTTATAAAGTAATGAAAAAAAAGGATGTCTTTCTATCCATTAGAAATTTTGAAAAGTTATTTTCTTCGACAATTTACAGCAATCAGAAAGCAGATACCTTATGCCCTTTACCTGGTAGTATTGAGGATATTGTCAAAGGTAGGAAATCATGAAAATCTTAATTGTAAGTCAGTATTTCTGGCCGGAGCATTTTCGCATTAACGATCTGGCAATAACTTTACAACAGTTAGGCAATGAGGTCAGTGTTTTAACCGGACTGCCTAATTATCCCAAAGGACATTATTATCAAGGGTATAGTAAAACAAAGAACAATGATGAAAAGTGGCAGAATATTTCCATATATCGTTGCAATATGCGACCAAGAGGACAAGGCAGCCTACAACTTGTGCGCAATTATCTAAGCTATGCTTACCAAGCGATAAAGAAAAGTAAAATACTTGAAGAACAAAACTTTGATCTGTTGTATGTATTTGGCGTATCACCACTTACCTCAGCATTGCCCGCTATTTATTTGAAGAAAAAATGGAAGATCCCGATTATCTTAAATGTACAAGATTTATGGCCGGAATATGTAACAGCTATTACCGGTTTAAAAAATTCGCTTTGTGTCTGCATATTAGATAAACTAATGCGTTATATTTATCGTTCTTGTGATAAGATCTTAATTTCCTCAAAAAGCTATGAGCAAAGTATTCAAAGATATTTGGGGACAAGCAGTGATAAGATCATGTTTTGGCCGCAATACGCTACGGTGGAAAAGGTTGCAAAAAGCAAGGTATTGTTTGATGAGATGGCGTTTCATATTGTTTTTACCGGAAATATCGGTGAAGCGCAAGGATTGGATATCGCTATAGAAACAGCTGATATGCTCAAAGATTTCCATGTGCAATGGCATTTCATCGGTACCGGAAGATATATGACGAAATTAGTAGCGATGGTGAAGCAGCGGAAATTAGAAAAGTGTGTAATTTTCCATGGTTGGATACCAGAAACACAAGTACCTCAATATTTAGCGAGTGCAGATGCTGCTTTATTAATTTTAAAGGATGATGATGTATTTAAGATGGCGTTACCGGCGAAATTGCAGACGTATATGGCATGTGGTGTCCCCATCGTGGGTTGTGTTAAAGGAGAAAGCAAACGTATTCTTTTAGAAGCAGAAGCAGGAATCGTGACAGATGAAATCAGTGCTGCTGGTTTAGCAAGTGTATGCAAACAATTCTTAACATGTCCCAAGGAACGTTATGATCGTTTATGCAAGAATGCACTAGCATATGGAAAGGCGCATTTTGATAAACAAGTCTTGATTGAGCAATTAATAAAAGAAATGAGGGTGTTAAAAGATGAGCATATTTAAAGATAAGGTGTTGTTAATAACGGGAGGTACAGGCTCCTTTGGCAATGCGGTCTTAAAAAGATTTATTGAAACGGATATCAAAGAAATACGTGTATTTAGCAGAGATGAATTAAAACAAGATGATATGCGTCATGAATATCAAGCAAAGTATCCTGTGCTTTTTCATAAATTGCGGTTTTATATCGGTGATGTTCGTGACATTGATTCTATTCGCAATGCCATGCATGGTGTTGATTTCGTCTTTCATGCGGCAGCGCTTAAGCAAGTGCCTTCCTGTGAATTCTTTCCGTTAGAGGCTGTGAAAACAAATATCATAGGTACAGATAATGTGTTAAGTGCAGCAATTGAGTATCAAGTGAAACGAGTGGTCTGCTTAAGCACAGATAAAGCAGCCTATCCCGTGAATGCCATGGGCACAAGTAAAGCGATGATGGAAAAAGTGATTACGGCGAAAAGTCGCATCGTGGATCCACGTAAAACAAGTATCATGTGTACACGATATGGGAATGTATTAGCTTCTCGAGGATCGGTAGTACCATTATTTATCAAGCAGATCAAAGAAGGTCGGCCATTGACGTTAACCAATCCCAATATGACAAGGTTTTTAATGACTTTAGAAGAAGCGGTTGATTTGGTGCTTTTTGCTTTCAATCATGGTGAAAGTGGCGATATTTTTGTGCAAAAGGCACCTGCGTGTACCATAAAAGTATTAACAGAGGCATTAAAAGAATTATTCCATGCCGATAATGCTATCAAAATCATTGGCATCCGCCATGGGGAAAAGATGTATGAAACACTATTAACGGATGAGGAATGTACAAGTGCGATTGATTTGGGTAATTTCTATCGTGTTCCGGTAGATAAGCGGGATTTGAATTATGACAAGTTTTATACGGGCAGTAATGAACATGTTCGCATATCCCATTTTAATTCCGATACGACAGTTCTTATGGATACTGAGGAAGTAAAAGCCAAGCTATTGGAAGTGGCTTATGTACAACAAGAGTTGCGTACTTGGGAGCATCAATACGCATGAACATTTTAATAACTGGAGCTCATGGTTTTATTGCCCGAAATTTAATACATGTATTACAAAGTAAAGAACTGTCGTTTTTACAACCACTGAAGTTGTATACCTATGATCGCCGTGATGCGATAGAAGACTTAAAAGAATACTTGACGGATTGTGATTTCATCATTCATTTAGCCGGTGTCAATCGACCACAGAAAGCACAAGAATATGAAGAAGGGAATAAAGGATTCACACAGTTTATTTGTGATGAATTAATTCAGCATAGGAATACATGTCCCATTTTAATGACCTCATCGATTCAGGCAGTGCTAGATAATGATTATGGAAGAAGCAAACGTGCAGCTGAAAATTGCTTAAGATCGCTATGGCAAAAAAACGGTAATAAAATTTATCTATATCGTCTGCCGAATGTATATGGGAAATGGTGCCGCCCTGATTACAACAGTGTCGTAGCAACTTGGTGTTACCACCTTGCTAGAAATCAGGATATTCAGATTCACGATGAACAAAAGGAAATCACGCTTTGTTATATTGATGATGTCATCACGGAAATACTGAATTGTCTGCAAGGAAAGGCAACGGTTGCAGATGAATCTGATTTCTATAAGGTAGAACCAACAACGAGGTGTCGTTTATCGGAATTAAGAAATATCTTATATTCCTTTAAAAATGAGCAGCAGAATCTTACATTGCCTAATCAAACGGCATTTGTTAAAAAGCTATATGCCACCTATTTGTCTTATCTGCCGCAAGAAAACTTATCGTATTCTTTAACAATGCATCAGGATGCGCGAGGCAGCTTTACCGAGATGTTTCATATGGATACTTATGGACAAGTGAGTGTAAATGTTTTGCATCCGGGTATTGTAAAAGGAAATCATTGGCATATGAGCAAAAATGAAAAATATGTTGTTGTCGCCGGCGAAGGAAATGTTAAATTGCGCAATCTTTATGACGATGATCATAAGCTTCTTACCTATCATCTTTCGGCGAACAAAATGGAAGTAGTGGATATACCACCGGGGTATTTACATTGTATTGAAAATACGGGAACGCAGGATATGGTAGTAATTATTTGGGCAAATGAAGTATTTGATGAAACTTATCCGGATACCTATTATAAGGAGGTGTGAACACCCTTATGAAAAAATTAAAATTGATGACAATCGTTGGTACCAGACCGGAAATCATACGATTATCAGAAATCATCAAAACATGTGATTTATACTTTGAACAAATCCTTGTACACACCGGGCAGAATTATGACTATCAACTGAATCAGATCTTTTTCAAGGATTTGCAGCTGCGGGCACCGGATTTTTACTTAAATGCCGCAAAAGATGAAGTTGGTGAGACAATCGGCAGCATTATTGCAAAAAGCTATCATCTAATGGCAAATGTTCGTCCCGATGCAGTGCTGGTGCTGGGAGATACCAATAG
>OHNY01000230.1_pt1 | contig 15489 bp, 10 predicted proteins | sample 1569671 | NCBI WGS metagenome assembly OHNY01 (sample SAMEA3879523, study PRJEB24766) | human gut metagenome | biome: human-associated habitat; feature: feces | place: USA | collected 1985/1987
TGCATGGCCATGCTTCGTGTGGCATGTTCGGATGCGTTGGAGTCTAAAAGAGTGGTATAGACTTTCAGCTTCAACACCTCCGGAATCAGTTTGGCCAATAGAATTTCTTCCGAAGGTTCTATCAGATAGTCCGGCTGCCGGTTGTCGGTCGGAACCTCGGTCATGGCAGACAAATCTATCGGTAAATATACCGTGTTGACGAGTTCCTGTGAACCGGCGGATTTAAAGTGATGATAAATAAGCTCTACCCGGTCTATGTCGCCCGACAAAAAACGTTCGCATAGTTCTGCTGCCAAACTCTCACATTCCGTATAGTTGGGCTTATCGGCCATGTGCGTATAATCTCCGGCCGGGGTAAAGCCCGATTTTTTCACAGCGTCTGCAATCTTTCTTCCTACGGGATAGATGATAAGATTTTCCTTTGCCATTTGTGCGTGTTCGTCCAGCCACTGATGGTAAGAGCGTATGACGTTGGAGTTGAATCCGCCGCACAAACTGCTGTTGGACGAGAATATGACCAGTGCAATGCGCTTTGCCTCCCGTTGCGTGGCAAAGGGCGATTCCGTCTTACCGCCGGTTTGCAAGAAGTGGGTCATGATGGCCGACATCTGCCGTTCGTAGGGCAACATGCCTTCGATGACTTCTTGCGCCTTGTGCAACTTGGCGGAAGCCACCATTTTCATGGCCGACGTAATCTTCAGCGTATTATTGGCCGAGAGTATTCTGCCCTTAACTTCTTTTAATGATGCCATGGTCTATCAGTTTTTAAATAACAGAAGAGTGGACTGAGCCACATCTTCGATGACTTTGGTCACTTGTTCGTTGATGACTCCGCCTTCTAAAACCTCCAACACATCCTGACGGTGAGATGCGCGCAGGCTTTCCAGAAATTCGTGCTGGAAGGCAATGACCTGGTCGATACGTATGTCTCGCATCAGTCCGTGCGTACCGCAATAGAGGATAGCGACTTGTTCGCCTACCGGCATAGGGGAGTATTGGGGTTGTATCAACAGTTGGTTGTTCTTTCGTCCGCGGTCGATGGTCATGACGGTCACGGAATCCATGTCGCTGCTGAACTTGGAGAAAGCTTCCAGTTCACGGTATTGTGCCTGGTCGATTTTCAGTGTACCGGCCACTTTCTTCATGCTCTTGATTTGCGCGCTGCCGCCCACACGGGATACGGAGATACCTACATTGATGGCCGGACGGAAGCCTTGGTTGAACAAGTCAGTTTCGAGGAATATCTGTCCGTCGGTGATGGAAATCACATTCGTAGGGATGTAGGCGGACACGTCGCCTGCCTGTGTCTCGATGATAGGGAGTGCCGTGAGCGAACCTCCGCATTTCACTTTTCCTTTCAGGCTTTCCGGCAGGTCGTTCATCTGCTCGGCCACTTCCTGCTGGTTGATGATTTTGGCAGCACGTTCCAACAGGCGGGAGTGCAGGTAGAAGATGTCGCCGGGGTAAGCTTCGCGACCCGACGGACGGCGCAGGATGAGCGAAACCTCGCGGTAGGCTACGGCCTGTTTGGAAAGGTCGTCGAATACGACTAAGGCATGGCGGCCGGTGTCGCGGAAATATTCTCCGATGGCTGCCCCAGCAAACGGTGCGAAGTATTGCAATGCGGCCGGGTCGGCAGCCGTAGCGGCTACGACCACCGTGTAGTCCATGGCACCTTTTTCACGCAGCGTGTTGACGATGTTGGCCACGGTGGAGCCTTTCTGTCCGATGGCCACATAGATGCAGTACACCGGTTTGCCCGCCTCGTATGCGGAACGTTGGTTGATGATGGTGTCGATGGCTATCGCGGTCTTCCCCGTTTGGCGGTCGCCGATGATCAATTCACGTTGTCCCCGTCCGATAGGAATCATGGCATCGATGGCCTTGATGCCTGTCTGCAGAGGTTCAGATACCGGTTGGCGGTAAATGACTCCGGGAGCTTTGCGTTCCAGCGGCATTTCGAAAAGTTCCCCTCCTACGGTGCCTCTTCCGTCCAAAGGAACGCCCAACGGGTCGATGACGCGCCCCAGCATGTTCTCGCTGACCCGTATGGAGGCGATGCGTCCCGTACGTTTCACAATCATGCCCTCTTTGATGAGGTCGGTGGCTCCTAAGAGGACGGCGCCCACGTTGTCTTCTTCCAGGTTCATCACCACTCCCATCACGCCGTTTTCAAATTCCAATAATTCATTGGCCTCGGCATGGAGCAATCCATAAATACGTGCCACGCCGTCACTGACCTGCAACACCGCGCCCACCTCGTCGAACTGGATGGACGTGTTGATTCCTTTGAGCTGTTGGAGCAATACCTCCGAAACCTCGCTGGGTCTTATCTTATCTGGCATATTCTTGTTTCCTTTTCATTATACGATTCTTCTGTTTTTCTCGATGAACTGTTTCTTCACGCGTTTCAACTGTCCGGCTATGCTGGCGTCGATTCGCCAATAGCCGATTTCCAGAATGCCGCCACCGATGATGTCGGGGTCTACCTTGGTGTTGAATTCCACCGTGCGTCCCCGATAGCGTTTCAGGATGAGCGCTTTCAGCTCGTTGAGGGTTTCCTCCGGTAGCGGCACTGCCGTGACAAGTTTTCCCTGACGTATTTTTTTCTTTTTCCGATATAAGAATAAGAAAGAATGCAGGATGAAAGCCAATAGCTTTTCGCGCCTTTTTTCAAGTAGCAGATAGAAGAATTTGGTCAGCTCTTCGCATGTGTCCACTCCGGCGGTAGCATTGTGCAAGAGCTTTATTTTCTCTGTACGGCTCACCATCGGATTCTCTATCGTATGGCGGAACTCCGGAAGCTGGTTGTATTGGAACAGGAGTTGTTGGGCCTGTTCGTACACCAAGGTTTCGTGTCCGTTCTCGCATGCGAAGAGCAACAATGCACGGGCATAACGTCTTGCAATAATTCCTATATCCATTATTCAATGTCGTTGTTTGATTTAACTTCGTCCAACAGTCTGTTCACTAATTCAAGCTGTTCCTTATCATCAGACAGTTTTTTACGCAATACCTTTTCAGCCACATCTACAGACAGTATCGCTACTTGCCGACGTATGTCGTTGATGGCGCTTTCTTTTTCCGCAGCTATCTGGTGGCGGGTTTCATCCAAAGCTTTCCGCGCTTCGGTGCGAGCCCGTTCGCGTGCTTCGGCGATGATGCGGTCGCGCGTGGCGGAAGCTTCTTTCAGTATGGCGGTCTGCTCTTCGTGTGCCCGTGCCAGCAGTGCTTCGCTTTCGGCTTTTACCTGCTGCAACTGCTCGTTGGCCTGGCGGGCAGCCTCCAGCGAACTGTCTATGTATTGTTTCCGTTTGTCCACCATTCCGGTGATGACAGGAAATGCGTATTTAGCCAAGATGAAGAATACGATTCCGAATATAATCACCATCCAGAACAGTGTGCCCGGATCTGGGGTTAGCAGTCCCATAAGCAACAACGGTTTAGAGGAACAATGTCAAAAGACAAACGACAATGGCGATGAGGGCTACACCTTCTATCAAAGCTGCCGCGATGATCATATTCATACGCACGTTGTTGGATTCCGACGGTTGTCGTGCAATGGCGTCCATGGCCGACCCGCCGATGCGTCCGATACCTATACCTGCACCCAAAACGGCAATACCAGCGCCAATCGCTGCACCCAACTTGGTAAGACCTATACCTCCGATAGCTTGTAATAAAATGGATAATAACATAATGTTTCTGTTTTTAAGGGTTATACTTAATTTTCTAATAGTTTTCCTTTAATTCTCTTCTTTTACGCGTGACAGTCCGATGAACACGGCCGACAACATGGTGAATACATACGCCTGGATGAAGGCTACAAGAAGTTCCAGCATGTCCATGAAGATACCGAAAAGTACGGATATGACCGTCATGGAACCGTTGATGACCGGACCTGCCTTCACCGTAATGAAGATAATGGCTACCAAACTTAGGATGGCTGCGTGCCCGGCCATGATGTTGGCAAACAGACGGATCATCAAAGCAAATGGTTTGGTGAAAATCCCGAATAGCTCAATCATAGGCATGAGGGGCACGGGAACTTTCAACCACATGGGAACTTTCGGCCAAAAGATATCCTTCCAATAGGCTTTTGTTCCGCAGATGTTGGTGAAGAGAAAGGTGCACAATGCCAATACCAATGTAATGGCAATGTTTCCCGTGACGTTAGCTCCTCCCGGAAAGATTGGAAGAATACCCATCAGGTTGTTAACCAGAACGAAAAAGAACGCGGTCAGCAAGTAGGGAGCGTATCTCCGGTAGTCTTCCCCGATACATCCTTTGATGACTTCATCGTTTATCATGACCACCAGAGCCTCTATCATGCCCACACCGCCTTTAGGTGCCCCTTCGCTCACTTCGTGACGCTTGTACCAACGCGCACATCCCAGCATGATGGCCACCAATATGGCACTGTTGACGAACAGTGCCAGCACGTTTTTGGTGATGGAGATGTCGAACGGACGGATTTCTTCTCCCGTGGCGTCTTTTTCTACGATTTTATTTTTGTATTCGCCATCCGGTGCGATGTATAATCCTTCGTATCGGGCTTGATTTCTCAGACGGGCAGAAGAAAATATATGCCAACCGGAAGAGCTTTTCACAATCACGGGCAAGGGGATGCGTATGGAGGCATCTCCGATGTCTGTGATATGCCATTCGTATGCGTCTTCGATGTGGCCGAAAACGATTTCGTACACATCTATTTCTTTGGTTTCTTCAGCCTGTGCCTGCCGTGGCATGAACATCAACAGGCATAAGCCTATACAGCATAAATATTTTAGTAGCTTCATTCCTTAAACTTATCTTTTTATGTAGCCGGACCTGAAAGGGGTCAGGCCGTCGCTTCCGTTACGCAGACGGAGACTGTGTTGTCATTCACTTCTACAAAACCACCTGAAATGTTCAAGCAGATCTTGTCTTTTCCACTCCGGTAAACGACTTCTCCTGCGTCGAGGGACGAAATCAGGGGCGCGTGGTTGTGGAATACGGCGAACTGTCCGGCACTGCCGGGAAGTCTTACGTACTTCACCTGGCCTTCGAACAAGGTCTTTTCCGGCGACACGATGAGCAAATGAATTTTATCCTCTTCCATACGATTTAGTTTTGGGCTACGCTCAACAATTCTTTTCCTTTGGCAATGGCGTCTTCAATGGTGCCCACGTTGAGGAAAGCCTGTTCGGGAAGGTCGTCCACCTCTCCGTCCAATATCATTTTGAATCCTTTGATGGTGTCTTCGATGGATACCATGACGCCCGGCACGCCCGTAAACTGTTCGGCCACGGCAAAGGGTTGCGACAGGAAACGTTGTACCCGTCGTGCGCGGTTCACCGTCAGACGGTCTTCGTCCGAAAGCTCGTCCATGCCGAGGATGGAAATGATGTCTTGCAGCTCCTTGTTCCGTTGCAGGATTTGTTTGACGCGTTGTGCCGTTTCGTAATGTTCCTGTCCCACGATGAGCGGATCAAGAATACGCGATGTGGATTCCAAGGGATCCACCGCAGGATAAATGCCCAACTCCGTGATTTTACGGCTCAGTACGGTCGTGGCATCCAGATGCGTGAATGTCGTGGCTGGGGCAGGGTCGGTCAAGTCGTCGGCAGGCACGTACACAGCTTGTACAGAAGTGATAGAGCCGTTCTTCGTGGACGTGATTCGTTCTTGCATCTGTCCCATTTCGGAAGCCAGTGTCGGCTGATAACCCACGGCCGAGGGCATACGTCCCAACAGGGCGGACACTTCGGAACCGGCCTGGGTGAAACGGAAGATGTTGTCGATGAAGAACAGAATGTCACGCGGTCCGTCTCCCTTATTGTTGTCACGGAAAGACTCGGCTAAGGTCAGACCGGAAAGCGCTACGGAAGAACGTGCGCCCGGCGGTTCGTTCATCTGTCCGAATACCATGGCCACTTGGGATTTTTCCACCTCATCCATGTCTACTTTCGACAGGTCCCAATGCCCGGCTTCCATGCTTTTCAGGAATTCGTCGCCGTATTTGATGACACCGGACTCAATCATTTCGCGTAGCAGGTCGTTACCCTCACGCGTACGTTCTCCCACACCGGCGAACACGGAAAAGCCGTTATGCTTTTTGGCAATGTTGTTGATAAGCTCCTTGATTAATACCGTTTTTCCTACGCCCGCCCCGCCGAACAATCCGATTTTTCCTCCTTTCAGATAGGGTTCCAACAGGTCTATCACTTTGATGCCCGTGAAAAGCACTTCCTGAGTGGTGGAGAGGTCTTCAAACTTAGGAGGATCCCGATGGATGGGAAATGCTCCGGTTTCGTCTAATGCCTGCATGCCGTCGATGGCTTCGCCTACGACGTTCATGACCCGTCCGCGAATCTGTGCGCCCACCGGCATGGTGATGGGTTTTCCGGTAGAGACCACTTTCATGCCGCGTTGCAGACCGTCCGTACTGTCCATGGCGATGGTGCGCACCGTATCTTCTCCGATGTGTTGCTGCACTTCCACGATCAATGTCTTGCCGCCCGGACGTTGGATTTTCAGAGCGTCGTGTATGCTCGGAAGGTTTGCGTTCTGTTCTTTCTCGCTGTGCTCGAAATGAACGTCTACCACCGGGCCGATAATTTGCGATATGTGTCCTAATACCTCTGCCATAAATGATGTTTATACCTTAATTATATATAATCGTTTTATTTGTTTCGTGTCCTTTTTACCTGTCGAACCGATTGTTTTGTCGTTGGCTGTCGTTGAACGTGGGGAACCGCTTGGGTTTCTCAACATTCTTATACATTATTTAATGTCCACCGTCTCTTTCTTTCGCTTCGTTTATAATAGTTTAACCCAGAGACGTTTTCATTTTTCTTGTCTCAAAGTTAGGAGTAATTTCTCTTTTTCGTAAATTTGTAGAATTAATAATATTCATGATTTCTATTGATTTTTCTTATGGAACTGACTCCGCTGAAATATTTCGTCAAGTTGGCAGACGTGCTTTCGTTTACTGAAGCCTCCAAAGAGCTTTTTATCACGCAGAGCACCTTGTCGTTAAGCATCAAGCAACTGGAAGAGGAACTCGGCGTGACGCTGTTCGACCGCATCGGGAAGAAAATCTACCTGACGGATGCCGGACGGGATTTTTTAGACTGTTCCCGTAAAGCGATAGAGGAGGTGGCGTATGGCGTACAGCATTTGAAGGAAATGCAGCATGTCTATACGGGAAAGATAAAAATAGGAGTAATATACAGCCTCTTCCCTTTGCTGAATATCTGCGTGTTGAAGTTTACGAAGGCTTTCCCTAAAGCGGAATTGTCGATTGTGTATTCCCATTCCGTATTGGAACTGGTGGAGCTGATTAATTCCAACAAACTTGATTTTGCGTTGAGTTACAATCCGCAAGATGTCTCTGCGCTTACGGAGTCCACGGAATACGCTTGCATGCCTTTATGCGTCATAGCCCACGAGACCCACCCGGTGGCCATCCGGAAACATTTCTCTTTATCGGACTTGAACGAGTTCCCCGTCATCTTCTTGGACAAAGAGCTGTACACCCGGAAAGTCATAGACCGCATGCTGGCCCAATATAGGATAAAGGTAAAGCCGCAGATAGAAGTCAATAGTACGCCTTTATTGCTTGACATGCTGCGCACGGGGCATTGGATTTCCATTTTGCCGCAAGACATGACGGTGAGCAGTCCGGATTTGAAGGCTGTGCCGATTAAGGAGAAAACGGAGATGATGCACATCAGCCTTCTCTCTCTTAAAGGTAAAAGGCACTCTTTGCTGACGGAGAAATTTCTGGAGGTGTTGAGGCAGGAGACGCAAGAAATAGAAGAGCATCGGGTTGCCGGGGGAAAAGATTCGGATTTGTTCGAAGGGAAACCCACCGGAGGAGGAGCGTGATGCGGAACTTGTATATCGAGAATAGGTGAAATGCCGGATAGGATTGGATTTTGTTTTAGACTTTATACTGAATAAAATAGGATATGAGAAAAAATATTTGGATTATCGTGAGCGGGTTGGTCTGCTTTTTGGCTTGCAGGTCTGTGCAGGCTCCCCAACTTATCGGGGGAAATAAGGATGAACATGGTTGTCTTACGGCGGCCGGTTATACGTGGAGTGAACTCCGCCGGGACTGTATCCGCATTTTTGAAGACGGCGTGCGGGTGGACGACCCGTCGTTACAGCCTTCTTTGACGTCGTATGCCGTTTTTGCGGCAGACAGCAGCCGGGTGGAGGTTTTCCGTCCGTCTCCGTTCCGGAACGAGATACTCGACCGCAAGGGGAGCGTTTGGCTGGGCAAGACCTGCAAGTTGTATCGGACAGGAGACCGGTGGGAACTTCGCGAAAAGTGAAATCAAACAAAATGACTTTGTATGGAACGAATTATCAATCATTTTACAGACGACGACCTGTATAAGTTCACCATGTGCTGCGCGGTCATCGACAATTTTCCCCGTGCCCAGGTGAAGTATCGGTTTACCGACCGGGACCATACCGTCTATCCGCCGGGTTTTGCCGACGAGTTGCAAAAACAAATCATTCTGTTGGAGGACGTGGTCATCACGGACGAGGAAATCGCGTTCATGAAACGGCGGTGCAGCTACATTCCCGGTTGGTTCTACACCTACTTGAAAGGCTACCGTTTCTGTCGCGAATGGGTGACAGTACGGCAGGATGAAGAAGGGTATCTGTCCGTGGAGTTCGAAGGGAGTTGGGCCGATACCATCCTGTTGGAAGTGAAAGTGCTGGCCATTATTTCCGAGCTTTATTACAGGATGACGGGCGAAGACGGCCGTTTCGATTATGAGGATTATTACCGGAAGACTTACCGGAAAGCCGTCCGCTTGTTGGAAGCCGGTTGCGTGTACAGCGATTTCGGGACGCGCCGCCGCGTTTCTTTCGAGGCGGAAGAGACGGTGGTCCGGGCGATGCGAGACTGTTACCGGAGCCGGGAGTGGAGCGGTAAGTTTGTCGGGACCAGCAATGTCTATCTGGCGATGAAGTACGACCTGATTCCCGTCGGCACGATGGCACACGAGTTTGTCTGTGCCATAGGAGGAATGTACGGTCCCCAGATGGCCAACCATATTGCCATGAACTCGTGGCGCAACACGTTTCGCGGAGCTTTGGGCACATATCTCTACGACAGTTTCGGCTGGGACATCTTCAGCCTGAATTTCTCGGAGGACTTTGCCAACCTGTTCAAAGGTCTTCGCGTGGACAGCGGCGACAACCGCGTGGAACTGCAAAGGATTGTGGAGAAATACCGTTCGTTAGGCATCGACCACCGCACGAAGCAAGTCATATTCAGCAATGCGCTCGACACGGACCGTGCGATAGAAATACAACGTTACGCCCGGGAGTATTGCCAACCTTCTTTCGGGATAGGCACGCACTTCACAAACGACTTCGAGGGCGTGAAGCCCATGAACATCGTCATCAAACTGGTGGCCGTGAAAATCACGGAGTCATGGACTTTCTACAACGATACTTGTAAGTTGAGCGAAGACGACGGCAAGCATACAGGCAAGCCCGAAGTGATTCGCCGTTTCATGGAAGCGTTGAATATGAAAGGATAAAAGGAGTCCGGATGATAAAAACTTCAAAATTTTGTCCGTTCTTTATGGGATTGGTTCTTAAAAAAGATTAACTTTGCATTGGGTTCCCGGTGATTCTTGCTGTGCCGTGATGTCCGGTAGCGACCGGTAGGCCGATCCAAGCAAGGCGACCTGCGCCGATACGAACAGGAACATCTGTCCTTTGCGGCAGAGGGGAATGGGAGTGGACGAGGAGGGAGAGGGGAACCGCTATAAATAAGAAGGCGTTTATCACGCGCTGGTTCTTGATGTTTCGAATCTCGCAAGTTCAGAAGTATAGTCATGAACTATGCAACGGTAGATGCCCATGGGATGTTTTTATAAATATCCCCAAGGGATTGTTTTGTCCGTTTGCCCCTATGGGCGGAAGGAAGAGGCAAATCCTGAGGGGAGATTGTATAAACTCATCGGCGTGGGTTCTGCGTTGCTCGTTCTACTATACTGGGCAATGCGAGAGCCTCGAAGCATGGGACGGGTGACGGATACAGATCTCCCACGCTTTTTTGTTGTAGTATTCCTTATTATGAGTATCATTTAAGTCAACGGAGGGAGGTCGGTTGGCGGTTTGTTGTTTTAAAGAGACTTTATGATGAAACGACTATTATTGGTGACCATGGGGACGGCTTCGTTCCTTCTGTCTTCGGCACAGGTGCCGATAGATGAAGCCCATTTTCCGAATTCTGGTTTACGGAATTATGTCAGGCTTAATTTCGACACCAATGGGGACAAACTTTTGGACGATGAAGAGGTGCGGGCTGTGACACGGATTGATTTGTCGGAATATAGATCCACCATTACTTCGTTGAAAGGCGTGGAACATTTCATTTATTTGCAGGACTTGGAGTTGAAGATGGTCGATGTGGACGAAATGGATGTAAGTGCCAATGCGGATCTTGTACGTTTGAAGATTGGAGGACTTTTTACCTTGGAGAAACTTGATTTGCGTCAAAACAAAAAATTGGAGTATTTCCAATTGAATAACGGTCCTTCCTTGTCGTCTCTATCTTTGGACTGTCCGAAGTTGGAAACCTTGGTACTTCCTTCCCTTTCTTTAGACACATTGGATTTGTCCGCATCTCCGGGACTGATGCATTTGGAGTGCCCGAAATGCGGTTTGACTGCGTTAGACTTGAGACATTGTCCAAAATTAAAGGTGTTGGACTGTTCGGGAAACTCCTTGACAACCTTGGATTTGAGGCATTGTCCGGAATTAAAGGTATTGGACTGCTCGGGAAACTCCTTGATAACCTTAGATTTGAACGAGAAAGCACAGTTGGAGACTTTCAATAGCAGCGGTCAAATGGCCTTCGGTGCGTCACCCGTGGTGGATGGTTGGTTCGATTTGTCCACGCTTTCGGGGTTTGATGCGGAGCGGTCGTATGATTGGGTTGGCGCATATCGCTACGGCAACCGTATCGTTTTCGATCAAACCTTGGTCAAATACAAGTACAAGACTGGAGTTGTTTCCGGATCGGGAAACGAAATCGAGTGTTGCTTGAAATGCAATGCAGAAGACTTACCCGTTTTGCTTGGCAAGTTCGGTAATATCAGTACGGCTTGGTTGTACGATGCTGACGGCGACGGGAAGAAGGAATATTATAGGATAGACAAGGACGGAAAGTTCAAGGCTCGTTACCATTGGCACGCCCCCGGCTGTTATGCACAGGATTTCCTGTTGGATTTGCCTTTCACCTATCTGGACGAAGACCGTGTGATGATGCATCTGAACAATGATGGCATACCTGATTTTGCCAATCGTGCTTTCGCGGATTTCCGCAAGATTGAGATAGCTCTGGGTGGGGCAGACGGCACTTATACGCTGATGGACGGATGCAACTCCGCTTATCCGTTGGACGTGAACCACGACGGATTGCCGGACTTGTTCGCGTTCAACAACACGGATTGGAGCATCCTTTACCAAAATCCTGACGGGACATTTACCCCCACGCGTATCGATACACTCTCGCGCGTGCAGGCCGATTCATTGGTGGCTCGTAAGGCAGAGGAAGCTGACGGAAAATTCGATATCAGCGACTTGCCATCGTTGCGTGACGGGATGTTCATTGGCGGAAGCCCTACGGTAGATGAAAGTTACAAATTCACGCAGGCCATCGATGTGAACCGTGACGGCTATATGGATTTGGTAGGGCCGCGCACGATTTTCTATAACATGGGCGACAACCGTTTCGTGGCCTCTCCACAGCCGGGCGAGCTGACCGTGAAGGACTTGAACGGTGATGGTATTCCCGACTACATCTATAATGATACGGAAGGAAAACGTGTGTACACCCGTACGTACTTGGGCGGTGACCGTTTCGAGGAACAAACGCTGATGAAGGACTTGGACGTGACGAACATCCATTGCTATGACTTCGACAAGGATGGTGACGTGGATATTCTGCTGACGTTCGACTACCTCTCGTCTTCCACTTTTTCGTTTTTGGTTTTTGCGGAAAACACCGGCAAGGGGAAGTTTGCAATTCATGAGTATTCTTTCAAGACGAAGTGGGCGTTCGGGCAGTGCCTCGATTACGACAACGATGGTTATATGGAACTCTTGGCGAGCGTGCAGAATGATGAAGGGAACGACTATGGATGTTCTTCCGTGCACGGGTTGTATTTGTTCCGGTTGGACGACATGAAAAAAGTGGAAGAACCGTCCGTGATGCAAGTGGACGCGACTTTCTTTTATGAACGGGGCAAAGGTCCTGGTACCGATTGGCAAGAAGCGGTTGTGAGCCGTTTGGACGAGAACATCACCGTGGCGGATATAGATAATGACGGACGTTTGGAGTTCTTGGCCGATACGACGAAGAAGGCTGGAGGTTATTGGGCCACCAAAGACTTACCCCTTTTGCAGGGCATCCCGGCCAACGAAGCCCCGCAACGCATGTTCGCCCCGTCGGTAAACCTCGACCGCAAGAACGGCAAACTGAAGATTGCCTGGAAGCCGGGAAAGGACAAGGAGACTTCTACCGTGGATTTGACCTATGCCCTCCGCATCGGCAGTGCGCCCGGTAAGGACGACATCTATTTCTCGGGGGCGAATGCCGACGGCAGCCGCCGCGATTTCCGTCCCGGCAACATGGGGGCAAATCTGGATGCCACGTTGGATGTGAGCCGTTGGAAGCTGGGGACGTATTACATTGCCATACAGACGGTGGACCCGATGGGCAAAGGCTCGGCGTGGTCGGACGAGGTGGTGTACAGGCACGACCTCGTACAGTCAGCGTTCACGGTGTCGGATGATGAGTTGGCAGCGGCAGACACGTTGGTACTGACGGCAGCTTCCCGTGCCGACGGGTTGGACTACGCTTGGGATTTCGACGGAGGAAAAGCCATAAAGGCCTCGGCTGACAGTGCACTGGTATGGCTGACGTTCAGCGTGCCCGGCGAGAAGCATCTCCGCCTGACGGTGACGAATCCGGTGGATGGCACGGAGGATGTACGCGAAAAGGTAGTGACGGTGCAGCGTGTCTCATGGCAGCAGGTTTCCCACGAGGCATTGGGGATGACTTGGCCGGTTTTGTTCTGGGATATGGACGGAGACGGCATATTGGATGTCTTGGACCAAAACGGTTTTTACGTAAATGACGGATACGGAAGGTTTGAAAAACTGGGGACCATATTCAATTCAAACCTTACGGTGGAGTCTCGTGCCGGTATGGGAGGCCAAGCCCCTGTTTTGGACTTTGACATGGATGGGGATGCCGATTTTGCGGTACGGAACAATAAGGGCAACCTGATTCTTCATCGCGGAGGCCGCGACTTTGAGGCCCTCGATGCCAATCCGTTGCTGGTCGAGCACGGCTTTGCGGATTTGGACAATGACGGTTTTCCCGAGCTGGTGGATGCTACGGTCGGGTTTTATGCACCGTCCGAGTTTTATGTCAACAAGGGCGACAACACCAATTTTGAGAAAATGACTTTGGATGACGGAGACGGGAATTGGATACAGATAGAATTTTTATACGATGTCAATCGTGACGGCTTGCTCGACATCTTCTCCACACGTGGCAGGGTAGATGGGAAATGGAAAGATGCCTTTGCCCTGAACAACGGCGGTTGGAATTTCGACGTGCGTTATTCCCCTGAAAGTGAAGGTACAGTGGCTGCTTTCGAAGACATGGACGGCGACGGCGTGCCGGACAAGGTAGTGACTTACGGTAATGACGGAGTAGACAAGGATGTGATAGGCATTTGCTTCGGCAATAAGGATTACACGTTCGGCACTCCGGTCAAATTTGTATTTGAAAGCGCTCACAGTAGCCGTTATACTGTAGAAGTGGTCAAAATAGCCGATTTCGACAACAACGGCTGCCCGGACATCTTGGTGTACTATGATTTCTACGAACAAAACGTGAGCAAGAAGGAATATGCCATACTTTATATGGAGCGCGACCGCTCGGGACGGATAGAAGTGCTGCACAATCAGGAGTTGGGATTTGTGGATGGCATGGCCGACGTGAACCATGACGGTGTTCCTGATTTTTATCATGCCGGGAATGACGGGGTAACGTTGCTCCGCACCGGCATCGAGAACACCGCCCCCGAAGCTCCGGCCCACGTACGAGCCACCCAGGAAGGTCTCGGCATACTGTTGGAATGGGATGACGCCTACGACAAGGAAACCCCGGCCATGCAGATGCGCTACAATGTGAGCGTGAAGAAGAAAGGGGCAGAAGGCGAAGGTGCTTATATCATCTCACCGCTGAACGGCGGAAACGGCAAGGTAGCGGTCATTCCCGGGGCATATTACCAGAAAGCCACGCGCAAGATGATTCCTATCGAGCGGTTCGAGGCCGGACAGGAATATGAGGTGCAGGTACAGGCCATAGACCTCTGGGATGCCCATTCGCCCATGTCGGAGACCTATTCCTTTAAGGTGAGCGAGCAGTTCATTGCCGGACCTACGGTGACGGCACCGCGCAAGGCTGTGGCTTTGACGTATAATGTGCCCGATGCCGCTTTGCAAACCGCCGAGTGGGACTGGGACGGTGGAACGCTTCTCAGTCAGGAAGGGAAACGGTTTGAAGTGGCATGGAACGAGCCGGGGCTGAAAACCGTGACCGTCCGCACGGCAGATGGCGAAACGGCCACCAAGAACGTGATGGTGCGCGACATCGACCTTTCGTTCGACTTCCCCGCCGAAGGACTGGCCGGGACGGAGATTACCTTCACGCTTCCTGAAGCCTTTGCACAGGCTTCCCGCGAGGACATCGACGTGAAGCTGTCGGACGAACGTATCGAGATGCTGCTCCGCGTAGGGAGCCGGGAAGCCAAGGCGGTGTTCCCCGATGCCGGTGATTATTCCTTCCGCTTGTCGGTGCGCGATTCCGTGTGCGGCGTGGTGGAATCGGAAGAGAAGCACATCCGCATCGTGGGCGAAGTGCCTGTGCCCGTTATCCGTTTGGTAGGCATTGATGCGGCTACCGGCAAGAACAAAGTGACGTGGGACATGCCCGGCATGCCGGATTTCGTCACCACCGTGAATATATATAAGGAGAGCGGACGCTACAATGCCTTTGACTGCATTGCGCAGGTGGCTCCAGGGGCGGGAGAGTTCGTAGACACGTCCTCCAATCCCTCTGTCTCGTCCGACCGCTATTGCATCAAGTTGGGCACGACGTTCGGTGTGGAAAGTCCAGCCAGCCGTGTGCACAGCGGTACGCACCTGATGCTGAACAAAGGAGTGAACGGTGCCGTCAACCTGATATGGAACGCCTACGAGGGTGGCATTGTGGACAGTTACCGCGTCTTGCGCGGAACGTCTGCCGACCGTCTGGAACTGTTGGCCGAGGTGTCGGGTGCCCATACGGCCTACACCGACCTGAACGCCGGGGACGGGACGTATTTCTACGCCTTGGAGTATGACGAGACCTATTCCGACGAATGGCAACCGATGACGAGGACATCCAAG
>OHNY01000261.1_pt1 | contig 14326 bp, 10 predicted proteins | sample 1569671 | NCBI WGS metagenome assembly OHNY01 (sample SAMEA3879523, study PRJEB24766) | human gut metagenome | biome: human-associated habitat; feature: feces | place: USA | collected 1985/1987
GCTTCCATTGTGTAGCTGTTCTGTACATTGATCGGACGGACATCGGTCAGCAAACTATCGGTCGACATATAAACGCCTTCCTTGAATCCGGGAATGTTGGCTTTCATCACAGAGTCACGTTTATGGACAAAATATTCTTTGGTAAACGTATCCTTGTCAGTGTACGGATAAGAGTACATCACAAAGTTACGGTCGGCACTACCTGTGTTGGTAGAGGCCCAAAAGAAATCATCCCCGGTCTTTGAATTAGCCAGTTCGGCATCCACCCAGATGTCGCATCCGAACAAACTGTCCACTTTCTGCGAAATGAAGTTACTATGCTTCCCTTCCAGGAACGTAATCTGACGGTTCATTTCCGCGCGGGTAAAGAAGTCGACAATCGTCTTTTTGTTCTCTTCCACAAACTTCTCAAACTCTTCTTCGTTCGGAGCCTGGATAGTCAATATCATCTGCGGATTGGCATACACGTCCTTCGCATATTTGAACGAGGCTTTCGTATATATATCCTGTATATCTACAATAATAATGTTACGTATCAACTTCAGCGTAGAATCATAATCTTTCGGCGAAGTATACATAATCCGGAAAGAAGGTTCCGACTGCGGCAAACCGGGCATATCAGCATCGAGCGCATCATGTAAAGCCCTTCCGGCAGCACGATCCCAAACACCGTGATCTACTACAACCAAAAGCTCGTAAGCACGACCACTAGAGGTGTGATTTCCTTTCAGACCACAAGATGCAACGACAAAGGCTACCAAAGCGATGCATAAAATAAAAGAGTACTTTTTCATGATGTTCGGTTTTATATATTAACTTTCATTATTTTTCTCCTGTTTCGCTGTCGACAGCATACCGCAAGCGGCAAAAATATCTTCGCCCCTGGATGAACGGATAGTGGTGAAAAGTCCGTGTGACGTCAGATAATCACGAAAACGGGTCATCGTATCCATATCCGCCCCCTCGAGGTCTACCCCCGGTATGGCATGAAAACGAATCAGATTCACCCTGCAATCCAGCCCGCGAAGAAGTTTCAGCAACTCTTTGGCATAGACCTGCGAATCATTGAGCCCTTTAAAAACAATATATTCAAACGAAAGTCGACGTTGTTTACTAAAATCATAGTTTTTTAACAGTTCCACCATTTCGGTGATTGAAAACGCCTTTTCCGCCGGCATTAATTCAGCACGCTGAACGGTCAGCGGAGAGTGAAGGCTGATGGCAAGGTGGCAGTCATTTTCTTCAATAAAACGCTGCAATCCTTTCCGTAGCCCGACTGTAGAAAGCGTGATACGTTTCGGACTCCATGCGTAACCGTAGGTAGCGGTCAGTAGTTCCAATGCTTTCAATACCTCATCCAGGTTATCGAGCGGCTCGCCCATTCCCATCATTACGACATTAGTCAGTTTGTCCCGTTCCGGCAGCGAATGAATCTGATTCATGATCTGGCTGGCGGTCAGGTTAGCGGTATACCCCTGTTTACCGGTCATACAGAACTTACAGTTCATCTTGCAACCTACTTGTGACGACACGCACAACGTTGCCCGGTCATCATCCGGAATATAAACCGACTCTACAAAATGGTTCTCACCCACTTTATAAAGATACTTCACCGTACCATCTACAGAGCGCATTTCATCTACCGGAGCTTCCGCTCCCACCTCATAGTTCTGCTTGAGCAACTCCCGGTGTTTCAATGACAAATTAGTCATATCATCAATCGAGGCTACCTTCTTTTCGTAAAGCCAGGATGCAATCTGCTTGGCAGCAAAGCCGGGCATACCCAGTCTTTTTGTCAATGATTGAAGCTCTACAAGAGTCATTCCTAAAAGGGGATATTTAGACATTCTTCTTTCTGTTGATAGTTTATATCTGCAAATGTAAGGAAATAAAGTCGATTTCCGTATAGCAGGAATGTAAAAGTTAACAAAAAAGGGAAGTATGCCTCCGTTATGATTCAACCACGCTGATATATTGAAGTAGCTTTTGCGCCATTTCAGAATCCTCGCCATTCTTTTTCACTTCATGACCGTACGCCTCACGGAAACAAGCCAGCGCCTCTTCCCGTTCATTACAAAAGCTGTACAAAACCCCTAAGTTCTGACAAGCCAGAATCGTATCTTCTTCCTCCCATCCCAAATACTTCTTTCGCAGTTCGAACTCTCTGAAGAAAGCCTCTTTCGCCATTGGATAATTCTCCAACTTCACATAAGCCTGTGCTTTGTAATAATATACCAGACAGGAAGCATTAGGGTCAGCATCATCGTGAATATCCAAAGACGTCGCAATACGAATCACGTTATCATAGTCTTTATTCATGTAATACTGCTGCATAATATCACATCTCAATGCCTCATATCGGACAGTCAGTTCCGCCAGACGCGGTTTTTCGCTGAAATACATTTCATGCAGAAGAGACTCACGGAAGAATAAAGTAGACGCCTGCTCATCGCCACGTTCATTCATCATCCGTTTGAATTCCCTGCATAGATAATACAACTGTTTATGACAAGCGACGATCTGTTTTTTATTATCTATCTGTATAGCAATGTCCAACGCCTGATTCATCAGCATCCATGCTTCATCGTATCGTTTGATATAATAAAGACATTTACCCTGCATACGCAAACATTTAGCCACTCCACCGGACAGTCTGCCATTCAACGACTCGTGCATTTCAGCTACTTTCCGGAATTTCTCGGCAGCACTCTCTTCCTCATCCTTATAGTAATCACAATAAGCCAGATATTCGGAAAGTTCAATGACTTCTGCCTGACTCTTCTCGTCAGCAGAAGCCGCATGATAATCAAGCGCCCTATTCAGATAGATCACTGCTTCATTGTATTGCTCATTGTAGTAATATGCCAGAGCTAGATTTCGGCAGGTGTTGGCAATCTCCAGTTCCGGAGTCGGTACAATGTTTTCCTGCATCACCAATGCTTTCAGGAAACAGTCGCATGCCGTTTCGTATTCTTCATTACGGGCATACCGGCATCCCTCATTCATCTTCAATACCGACTTGGCAATGAGTGGCATGGCAGCACCTTCCATACTCTTCTCACTCACAGCAGCTGCCGCCTTCGTCAGATGGAAAGAACTGCTCAAGAAAGTAGCCATATCATTAGCAATGACAGGAATTAAAAAAGAATCGATCTCATCAAAGTCCAATTCGGCATAGACTTCAGGCGTAACTTCAGGATTGTCGTTCATGATCGCCTTCCAGCTATCTTCCAACAAAGAACGATTCGTGCGATACAGAATCTCGAAAATCTCCACATCACAAATCCAATCCTTCAATATATCCCATTCTTGCATCTTATAGCATTGATAGGTAATCTCCACTTTATAGCGATACGAATCATGGTAGCAGAACTGTTTCATGCGATAGTTATAATCGGCAAAAGTCAACGGATGGGAAAGGATTTCTTCCTCATCCAGCAGAGCGGAAATAATTTCATGGCGACTATCATCTATACATTCGTCATCTTGAGCGAAATAGCGTTCGATCGCCTCTACCATTTGTGTGTCACCAATGCAATATCGTCCTCCTTTGTTGGTGAGCCAGCTGCTCATTTCCACTCTCAACTGCGACCAAAGTATCTGATTAATGTCTGCCATGCTCTTCACTTCATCTTCGGTAAATCCTTCTAAAGTAAGTGAAAGCATCAGAAGCGTTCTTCCAATCTCTTCGGAACCATAATCAGCCGACAAACGCCGTAGCACACTGTCATAGAATTGCCCAACCTCATTGAGCCGGCAATATCCACGCATATATTCATTGAGAGCATCGTACTGACCGAACGAAACCAGCTCGTTGAGCAATACACTTAAACAGCGCGGTTGTTTAGCCAGCACCCACGAAGCAAGAATATCTTCCTGCTGTGCAGACAAAGCCTTGGAGTAAGTAGACAAATATTGCTTTGAGAACGACTTGGCATCCGCCTGTGAAAAGCCATTCAACTGGAAATGAGCGCAGCCATTCTGAACAAAGGGCAGGTAAGCAGTGGATGACGCCGAAAAGCTCAACACGACTTTCACGTTCGGGGGAATAGATGCAAATAAAGAAAACAGGGATGCTTCAGTCGGATTCAGATAACTGATGTCATCAATCAACAGAATGATAGGGTATCTTGATGCACCCAGCGCACTCCACAACTGACTGAACTTTTGGATAGAATTCAAATCTTCTTCAATCTCCTTGAGGTTTCGAAGTGTGTTCCCTGAAAAAATGTTCAAGCCAGCATCTCCCATCAAAACCGAGTTTCTCACGGCGTCCATGATGGATTTGGCAGTGCTTTGGGTCGAGTCCAGTTCTTTTGATACTTCCGCCGCGAACAAATTTTCTTCACCCAAAGATTGATGCTTGAGTGCGTTCTGGCATTTGGAAGCTAACATTCTCGCCAACGTTTCCGGATAAGAAGACAATGTAGTACTATCCAAGCGATGATAGATAGGAATCATCGGCATATCATTGTTCACCAAATCGCTCCAATGAGCCAACAAAGCGCTCTTGCCAAGACCGCAACCGCCCGTTACCACCAGACACCGCTGTTCATCCGCCGCCAAAAAATCAGCAAACGCCTGATCTGCTTCAGGTATTGGGTGATAATTGAATAAGAGTTCATTGCGCGTCAGTTGTTCTTGCAATGCTTGATTATCTTCAACGGTCAGTACATCCGGAAACTCCCGTTCAAGCAATTCCGTGAAAGCAGCTTCCACAAGGTTACACAACTGATCGGGCGAATCATACTCCTGCACAGGATAACGTTCCTGTTGCAAAATACTCTCTTTCAGACATTTCAGTTTAAGAGACTCCTCTTTAGGGCAAGACAGATCATCATCTGCCGACTGTTTTATATAAAAATAGGCATGTAACGGATTGGGATTGCGCAGTACACCAAACTGCATTTCAATTTCCGTCACACTCAAATGATGATTCAAGTCATCTTCTATCCAACGATATTCCAAGCTGTCATTAAGAGTTTGAGATAAATCTTCATAACTGGGACACCATCCATAGCGGTCGCCTACCATACCAATGAAGAAAGGCCGGGAGTTAACGATCTCTTTCAGGCATATTTCAACAACCTTGCCGCTTTTCGCATCTTCTTCTGTGATTCCCCAACGCAAATCAACCAATGAAATGGTGGCACCACGGCTGGCAGCCTTCACTTGCAAACCCTTAAAGAGTTTGACTAATGCAGAACGTTCCATCTCCATGTCTCTGAACGTTGACGAAAGGAAAACACGGATAACACGTGAATTTTCAGCGGGAACTGAATACTGGGCTAGTTGTTTAGTCATAATATAGATTTGTATTAGTTAATGAAGTATTTCGCAAAGCCAATTGATAAAGATTGGCAAGATATGGAAATTTAATCAGATAACAAAGACCATAAACAAAAAAAACGAGCACAAAAAAGGCACGGATTACACGGGTTTCGCGGTTCCCTCATAAGTTTAAACCGCGTAATTCCGTGTAATCCGTGCCTACTATCTATTACTTGCTACTTGTTTAGAAGAACAAGAAGCGTGTATCTTTTACGTTTGCTTTCAGATACAAATCATTCATCAGACGGCTGGCAAAACGTGCGTGCATGTTAGTCAGCGTAGCTTCTTCTGCTTTTGCGTCGAATGTTTCGTTCAGTTTGTCCTTGCCGTATACCTGCAATACAAATACTCCGGCATTACCTTTGATAGGAGCGCTCAACTGATTTACTTCAGCTGCAGAAGCATAAGCACCTACCAGCGGTTCGCTGCTGCGCAATGCTGATACGTATGCAGGAGCTGCAAAAGTAACCATCTTCAAAGAGTCGCTGACTGCATTAGTCATCTCTTTGTACTGGTTGAATGAAGTTGCATTGGCAGCTTTCATGTCAGCCATAATCTTTTCAGCTTTCTTATCTTTTACGATTTCAGCTCTCAACTGATCCTGTACTGCTTTCAACGGACGATATCCCTCCGGCTTAATGCCTACCAGACCTACTACCATCATGTGATCGCTTTCGCCACATTCGTACAAGCCGGAAACATCACCCGGTTTTGCTTTATCAAACGCCCATCTCAACGCTTCTTTTGTACCTCTTACACCACCGATATTGTGTTCAGAGCTGCTCAAATCCATTCTGTCGAGCAATCTGTAACCGGCTTCTTCAGCGTTAGCTACCATCTTTTCTACACTCGGATTAGCTGCGATAAACTGGCTGAAATCATTATAAGCACGGTTGTAAGTTTCTTTGCTGAACTCTACTTCACGTTTGATAACAGCTACTTTATATTTGTCTTTTACAGATTTCTTGTTCGTTACCTGAAGAATTACGTTTGCTTGTCCCATCGGCAAGTTTACCAATTCGTTCACACCTGTATTGTTGATAGCAGAGATGAATTTCAGGTTATCACCGTCTATCTGTGCACCTTCGTACTGTGCAGAAGTTAGCCAGTTTGCATCACCAGTCTGACCATATTTCTTTGCCAGATCAGCAAAGTTAGCGCCACCTTTGATCGCGTTGTAGATACTGTCAGCCAAGGTCTTTGTCTTCAAAGCATCTTCTGCGTATACCTGAATCTGACGGAATTCGACAGAATCGGCAGCAGCAGCTTTAGCTACAATTTTGAAAGAGTTGATTGTATTGTCGGCACCGTTATAGTAAGGACCATAAATAGTACCTACCGAAGCAGAGTCCAAACGGGCAACTACATCTGACGGGAAAGCTGTTTTGTTATAGAACAAGTCTACATAAGGAGCTTCCGAGCCAGTCGAGCGGATGAAAGAAGTATAATCTTCCGTAGTAGTAGCCAACTGTTCAGTAGCTTCGTCCACTTCTTTCTGGATAGCAGCTCTGTCTTCAGCACTTGCAGTCACTTGTACATCAATGTACTTGATGTCACGAGTTTCCTGATATTGCTTGAATTGTTCTTTCTTCTTGTTATACAAGTCTTTCAGTTCCGATTCTTTCACTACGATTGTAGAGTCCACTACAGAAGAGTAAGGAATACCAGCCATCAACACGTTGTACTGGTTCACTCTTGCGTCGAAAGCGTCCTGTGCTTCCACCGGATTAGAAAGAAGAGCTTTAGACACCAATGCCTGATACTTTTCTGCCAGACGGCTCTCGATCAGAGTTTTCTGAATGAAAGACCAGTATTTATACATGTTATTGTATTGTTCAGCATACTGTGCCGGCATTTGTGATTCGCTCATCTTGGCATATTCCACGAGGAACTTGTTCAACATATCCTTGTCGAAGTTACCTGTTTGCGGATTCTGGAAAGGAGTTTGTCTCAACAAAGGATGAACGCCAGCTTTCAGGATGTCCTGAATTTCAGCAGCAGAAACAGTCAATCCCAGTGCTTTTGCTTCTTTTTCGATCAATTTATTGTTTACGTAGGAACGCCATACTTCATCGCGCACCTGATTGGTTTGTTCGTCATTCAAGGCGGTCACCCCACGCATGAGTTTCACCACTTCGGTATATTCTTCTACCAAATTCTGATACTCTTGAGCGGAAAGAGCGTCTCCGTTCACCTCACCTACGTCATGTGCCTGATGCGGCTGCATCACCTTCCATGCGTCACCCGCAATGAAAGCAAACAGCGCCAAGCCGATAACAATCACCAATAGAGGTCCTTTCGACCTAATGTTTTGTAACGTTGCCATTTTGATTAATACGATTTATGTTTATTATTATTTCTTTCTTTTGTCGTTTTAGCGCACGAAGATACAAAAAATGCTAATATGCATCTATTTATTGGCTAAAAATTTCTTGATTATCGTCATTATTCCAAGACTTTTAATCGCACGAGTTCTATTTTTGTCGCTGTGACCTTAATTATCTTGAATTGATAACGTCCCACCCGCACCACTTCATGCAGCTTCGGAAAACTCTGATATTGGTTCAGAATCAGTCCTCCTACCGTCAGATAATCGTCCGATTCGGGCAAATCGAGTCCGAACGTCTCATTGACTTTTTCTATCTCCAAGCGGGCGGACAACACATACTCGCGTTCATCAATCTGCTTGCTGATATAGGAAGTATTATCGTGCTCATCTTCTATATCTCCAAATATTTCTTCTACCAGATCTTCCAGAGATACAATACCGGACGTACCGCCAAACTCATCCACCACGACGGCAATCGTTTTCTTTTGCTGCATAAAGAGCTTCATCAGTTTATTGGCGGACATGGTTTCGGGCACAATCGGCACTTGTTTCACATTCTCATGCCAGTTTTTCGGAGCACGAAACATTTCCGACGAATGAATATAACCCACCACATTGTCGATATTTCCATCGTACACAATGATCTTGGAAATTCCGGATTCGATGAAGCGGCTTTTCAACTCGTCCAGTGAAGTTGTCAGATCAACAGCCACCACTTCGGTACGCGGAACGATACAGTCGCGGATTTTTATGTTCGAAAAATCCAAAGCATTCTGAAAGATTTTCACTTCCGTATCCAGTTCCTCCTCATTCTCGGCATTATCAATACTGCTTTGCACGAAGTAGTCCAAGTCGACTTTTCCAAACGCTCTGTCGGATGCATCCTTGTTAATCTTCATTCCAAAGACACGAAGGAATAAACAAGACAAACCGGAAGCCAGTTTGGAAATAGGATATAGAATGACATAACAAATAATCAGTGGAATGGCAAAAACATTCAAGACCAGATTGGGATTGATTTTGAAGATTGTTTTCGGCAGAAACTCTCCGGTCACCAGAATAATAAGGGTAGAAATAACGGTCTGCGCCAACACCATCAGAAAATGATTATCAATGAATCCCGCCAGCAGATTGTCGCCGATAATCTGTGCCATCAGGATACCATAGATGACCAGGGCGATATTATTTCCCACCAACATGGTAGAGATAAATTCATTCGGGTTCTTGAAGAAGATAGAAAGGATGCGGGACGTAATTCCCCCCTTGCGTTCCATCTCAAAACGCAGTTTGTCTACCGACACAAAGGCAATCTCCATTCCTGAAAAGAAGGCGGAGAAGACCATGGTGATAATTAGAGAGATATAAATATTCATAGTTTATTTCACAGAATCTTTTCGCACTGAATCCGGCAGCGCTTTTGTTTCCGGTTGGGGCGGACCACCCGCTTCCTCATCCACATAGAAAATACCTTCGATATTATGGATGGTATATATGGTCATTTGCTGGTTCGAGTCGAATCCATGCCCTGTAATAATTCTGTCCGGTTGTTGAATACGTATAAACTTGTCGGAATATACCTTTTGGGTAGCTTCGTTCCAGTACAGCAGTTCCGTATTAAAACGCTCTCCTTTCCGGTTCTGTATATCTACGTTCCCTATCAGCTTCCAAAGCCTTTCTTTGTCATAATAGTAGGCAGTATCCGCTTTGATACTGGCTTCTATATGAAAGATAGAGTCGAACTGTTCCAGATATACGCCCTTCTCAAAGGCCCAATAGGATGGTTTCTTACGGTCGTACACCGACCATTCTTCCGTATTCACTCTGTAGCGTGTCACTCCGGAATCGGAGATAAGGGTGGTGACTCCCAATGTTGTCATCATCGGAAGGGAATCACGTTCCGTGATAGCCTCACCCATAGCTTTCTTCTTTCCGCCACAGGAAGATAATAAAAGAAGCATAACAATCACCCCGAAGGTGATTGTTATGCTCATGCTTTTATGCAATAAACGGTTTCTTCGTTTTCGCAACATACATTTATCTAATCGTTGTAGTCTCTCCTATCCAACCGCCGATAGTGATGCGGTCGCCTTGCTTGTAACCTAACATAAATAGGTCTTTAGCTTGCGGAGTATGACCAGAATATCTACCGATCAATTTATTAGCTTCTTCAGCTACGCTCGGATCCACTTGTTTTGCACGCTGCAGTTTGTCAATCACTGCAAAGTAAGTACATTTGTTCAAAGCAGGTTCGTCGCTCCAGTTGGGACTCATTGCATAAAGATTAGCAATCAGGATGTATGGAGCACCGTAGTTTTCGTTAAAACCAATTGCTTTCTGGCAATATGCTCTTGCTTGAGACAGCTTTTTGGCAGAAGCCAATACTGCTGCGGCAGCATATGCTTTTTCAGCTTTCTTCACATTGTCTGTTTCCAGGTTCACTGCTTCGTCAAAGAATTTCACAGCACCGTCAATGTCACCTTTCTTAAATGCTTGGTAAGCACATCCGGTAGCGGCATCTGCACTAGGTTCTATCTTGTACACATAGAAAGCAGCCTGTTGATAAGCTTCGCTTTCAGTACATTTCATCATTTTCATGATGTCGATAACTTTCTTCAAGTAAGCCAAGTCAGTTTGGTTAGCTTCTACTTTCGGTCCATAGATGTTTTGCAGTGATTCGCAATCAGCTGTTCCACTGTTTACAAACAAAGCCACTAAGTTATCCTTGATACCCAGCAAAGGTTTCTTCTTTGCTTCGCTGGCTTCAGCAGCAATAGCAGCGTCTACATATTCAGAAGCAGCCAGATAGTCCTGAATGAACTGTTCTTTATGATTCGGATCCGTTTTCAGTTTATCCAAAGACATTTGCAGGAAATAGAAGATAGTCGCACCTGCCGATTCGCCTTTCACTGCATTTACAGACTGACTCAACCATTGATAAGCCTGGTTCACATCAATCTTCGGAGCAAAAGCGATATAATCTACTGCTTTGATACCCAGAGCTTCGTCGGCAGAAGACACTTTTGTACCTTTAGCTAGAAACTCATCTGTGTATTTAATACGCAAGTCATGCGTATTCATCAGTTCATTAAAATATTTCTGATAATCTGCATTATTCCGATCCTTGATTTGTCCCATCAAGCCTTTCAGAATCTTATATCCGTCAGTAAAGGTATAGAAACGAAGCGTCGGACAGTTTTCCAACACAGCTTTCCAAGGAGTATACGCATCTTTAAAATTACCAGCACGCACAGCTTCATGCGAGATACTACTGTTCGAGTTACAGTTAGACGCATCCTGTGCTACCACAGTGGTTGCTCCTGCCGAAAGGAACAACATAGCCACAAGCGTTTTAATTTTCATTGTATCTAAATTTTAGTTGTTATTATATAGTCGTCTATTCTTTCTTACATTCATCTCATTACTCCACTCTGCGTTTGAAGAACCAACGTTCGTTGAACGTCAATCCGATGCTCACGCGGAAGATGTTTTCATTTACAAAAGCCGATTCCTGTCCACTGATACGGACAAATTGTCCGCTGATGCTAAGAATGGAACGGGAACGAGGCACAGGCAGACCGAAACCGGCAGTTACGCCATATTCACGGGTAGCCTCTTTGCCGCCGATCTTATAATACGGAGTCGTATAATAAGCTCCCAGACGGTATTTAATATGGGATAAATAGGAACGTCCCATCAAATTAGGAATGTATTCCGCACCCACTGATACTTTATGACGGTTGCAATACGTGTATGTTTCATTGAAATCTTCACGTACAGCTTCATCTGATGTATTTACGTCAAATTTCGTTTTTGACCATTGTTGCAAACTATAATCCAGACCAACAGTCAGGCGTTTGTCATAGTTATATGTAAATCCGGCGCCAAATGTATTAGGAACTTCAAACGTTGCATCAGGTTTCAATGTTGTAGTAGAAACCGCTGTACCCGTAGAATTTGAAACCATTTGTGTCGTTACACTATAGTCATTACCCAGTTTCAACTTCGGAGAATATATAGCTCCAATTGTCACTGAATGTTTTTTATTAATATCGAATGTATATTGTGCTCCAAAATCAAGTTTATAGCTCGACACTGACGCAACCGACTGGTGATTATAATTATAAGCACCTGATACACTTGGGAAATAAAGGACACGTGTCCGATTAATATCTCCCCAGAAATAAGAAGCATTCACACCTACCGAAAGGTTTTTGAGCACTTTCACTCCCACTCCGGCATATAATTGATGCAAACCTCCATCTCCGGTATAGCTTCTGGCATAATCAGCCGTATTACCGGTAGTAGGATCTGTTGCAGCCTGTGTATCCGACACTGAATATCCCACATTGGAGAACGGCAATAATCCGATACTCATCGCTATCCTCGGATGCAAACGAAATTGCATAGCCAGATAGTCAAAACTGGAGTTTTTAGCGTTCAGTTTCACACCGCTACCGCTAATATTCATATTTTGCAGACTGACACCTCCTTCAAAGAGGAATGTCAATGAGTCAATGGCTGTATACGAAGCAGGATTCAGCGGATTGATCTGTGCTCCATCCCGAAGTCCAAAAGCAATTCCCCCCATCGCCCTGCTGTTACCGAAACTCTGATCGGACAAGTCGCCATAGCCATATCGTGTATAAGGAGAGTTTGTATTATTTTGAGCGATTGCCGTTCCGGTAACCATCGTGAGCAAAAGCGCACAAAGTGTGTGTTTAAATCCTACCATTATTATAGTTTAAAATTCTATTTAATCCTTTCAACACTAAAAATCTATCTGCAAAGATGATACTTTTTACGCTGCTATCAAAAGAAAAATCATCTCCGCCCGTTAAAAAAACCAAAAGTTCAGGATATTTATGCTTCATAGACTCAATATAACCTGAAATTTCGTATTCCATCCCTTTCATCACTCCGGCACGTATAGCCGTTTCGGTGTCCCGTCCCATCGGGAGTTTGCGCCCGTTGGTGTCTACCAGAGGCAAACGTCCTGTAAACTGATGCAGTGCCTTGAAACGCATCTGCATACCGGGAGAAATATTACCGCCATGATACTGACCTTTTGAGTCAATAAACTCATAAGTAATGCAAGTTCCCGCATCAATCACCAATATATCCCGATGAGGAAACTGCTCATTAGCACCCACTACGGCAGCCATACGATCATATCCCAATGTTTCGGGAGTTTCGTACAGGTTGACAACCGGAAGCGGAGTCTGATGATTGAGCCAGAGCAAAGGAAACGGCAAAGCTGCCAAATCAGCTAATACCTTTTCGCTTAAATCAATGACAGTAGCCACAATCCCCTGTTCAACCGGATATTTGGAACAAAAAGCCTTCAAGCAACCCAGCGATTGATTGGATTCAGCTACTATATCCACAATTTCTCCGCCGTCGAAGAAAGCAATCTTTGCCTTTGTATTTCCTATGTCGATTATTAAATTCAAATCTTTTAGTTCTTTAGCGGGCGCAAAGGTATAGTAAAAAAAGAAAAGATGAAGAAGGTGCTTCCGATGAGCAGGAATGTTCGTGTAAACGAAGAACTCCTTGAAAAACTGTACCGGGAATTTGGCGAGAAAAACGTGAAAGCTGTTCAGAAGCGTATTGAAAATACAGCAAAAATGAATTAAAATGGATAGAGACTTGTTTTTTGGATAACTGTTTGCGGAGGAACGAACCATGGCAAAAGAGATAAAGACAATTGGAGTTTTGACAAGCGGCGGTGACGCACCGGGAATGAATGCGGCAATCCGGGCAGTCGTAAGAAAAGCCTGTGCTGCAGGAAAGAATGTAAAGGGTATCCGGAGAGGCTATCAGGGTCTTCTGGAGGAGGATATTATAGATATGTCCAGACATTCCGTGAGCGATATCGTGGACAAGGGCGGCACCATTCTGTTTACAGCCCGCTGCACGGAAGAAGGACAGAAGAAAGGTGCGGAAATCTGCAGAAAACATGGTATTGATGGACTGGTTGTTATTGGCGGCGACGGTTCCTATGCAGGAGCACGGAAGCTTGCAGGACTTGGCATTAACACTGTTGGTGTGCCTGGAACCATTGACCTGGATATTGCATATACCGAGTATACAATTGGTTTTGATACAGCAGTAAATACTGCCATGCAGGCGATTGATAAGGTAAGAGATACTTCTACTTCTCATGAGCGCTGCAGTATTATCGAAGTTATGGGACGAAATGCGGGATACATTGCACTTTGGTGCGGTATTGCCAACGGTGCAGAGGATATTCTGATTCCTGAGAAATATGATTATGATGAGCAGAAGATCATCAATCACATCATCAATAACCGTAAAAGAGGCAAGAAACATCATATTATCATCAATGCAGAGGGTATCGGCCATTCCACGTCCATGGCGAGAAGAATCGAGGCAGCGACTGGAGTGGAGACGAGAGCAACCATTCTCGGATACATGCAGCGAGGCGGAAGCCCTACCTGTAAGGATCGCTATTATGCCTCCATTATGGGCTGCCTTGCGGCGGATATCCTCTGCGAGGGTAAAACTAACCGGGTTATCGGTTACCGCCACGGCGAATTCCAGGATTTTGACATCGAGGATGCGCTGGCAATGCAGAAGGATATTCCGGAATACGAATACAGAATCAGCAAGCTGCTTGCAATTTAAGAATGCTGAATCAGAAAGGAA